>UMET01020968.1_pt1 | contig 44765 bp, 41 predicted proteins | sample 1964821 | NCBI WGS metagenome assembly UMET01 (sample SAMEA4836027, study PRJEB28245) | human gut metagenome | biome: gut microbiome; material: fecal sample | place: Denmark | collected 2008
GGCGGCATTATTTTTAGTCAGGTACTGGCTATGGAGCATTTACTTTACCGGAGGACCCGCAGTTCATCAAAGACGAAGGGATACCGGCACTTATCCCGGGCGGATATGCTTCTGCATCCCTGGTGTCACATATCATGTATGAAAAATATGTAGATGCGCTTCCTCTGTACCGACAGGAGAAGGGATTTGAACTTCTTGGAGTCAGTATCAGCAGAACGACCATGGCGAATTGGACCATCACCTGCGCCCAGAACTATCTGAAGCCCGTATATGATTTCTTTCATCGGGAACTGTTAAAAAGACACTTCCTGATAGCTGACGAAACACCGGTCCAGGTCTTGAAAGAACCTGACCGGCGGCCACAGAGCACGTCTTATATCTGGCTGATGCGTTCCGGAGAGGACCGGCTCCCTCCCATCATCTTATATCATTATACAGAAACCAGCGCCGGGGGAAATGCAGCGGACTTTCTGGATGGGATCGAGGAAGGTTCCTATGTTATGGTGGATGGTTACAGTGGTTATAACCGGTTGAAGAAGATACGCCGCTGCTGTTACGCACACATACGGAGATACCTGATGGAAGCCATCCCAAAGGGCCATGAGAAAGACTACAGCCATCCGGCAGTACAGGGAGTCCTTTACTGCAACAAGCTGTTTGAATACGAACGAAGATATAAAGAAAAAGGACTGTCCTATGCCCAAGTATACAAACGTCGCCAGAAGGATGCAATGCCGGTTGTGGAAGGCTTCATGCGCTGGCTCGATGGCCAGCATCCAGAAAAGGGGAGCCGCATATCCGAAATCGAAATGACACTTTGATGACTTACCTCGAAGACGGACGCTGCAGCTTGAGTAACAACCCATCGGAGAATTCCCTCCGCCCGGTGACATTGGGCCGAAAGAACTGGTTGTTCAGTGACAGCCCGGATGGTGCAAACGCGAGTATGGTAGTTTATACCATGGTCGTGTTGGGATACCCTAACACTTGGCGCTTACGCTCTTTGAGCCACCTGTCCGGACTTTGGGAGCCACCGTTCCGGAGAATGGGAGCCACAGATTCCGGACAGGTGGCTCAAAGAGCTCCGGAATAATCATCGGTGTTTGGAGCGGATCCGCTGCCGCTTTCCGGCATCGTCTAACCCAGTTATAAAAGGTGCTTACTGCGACATCGTTTTCGCGACACCAGTCAGCATCTGTCATGCCGCTTTGGCTGCATTCATTGATAAGCCTGAGCTGTTCCACCATGGGAACACGGGCTTTGCAAGTACTTGCCATAATCTATCCTCTGTAATTGTAATGAAACAATTTAAGTTATCTAGCAGCTACAATTATTGATGAAGACAGTGGCTCAGGAAATCCGCTGGAATATTTGGCGGTTACCATAGTTCACGCTATAATACTCAACTATCTTTACTTTTGCCAGGATAAAGTCCAATTCCCTACGCACAACTTCCATATCGTTCTTTTCCTGTGGGGTGCTGCACCCGTGGCAGATACGTTCTTCCTTCGTGACGTCAAGAAAGACTTGCTCAAACGGTAGGCCCATTAAGCGGTTTGCATCGGTGGTACGTTTCTTTCAGGGCTTCATTTCTGGAGCTTTCTGGAAGAGGAACTCTTCCTCAGCAAGGTCTACTGCCGGCTATGAAGCTGCCTTTCTCTATACTATACCATATAAAAGAATCAACTTGTGCAGCTGTGTAATTGTCTTCAACCTCCCAAGCTTCTATTTGGGTTCTATGGTAACCATTTTTATCATAGAAACGAATAGCTCTTTGGTTTTCTCTTGAAACGCACCAATAAATTTTGTTCAATTTTAAATCTTCTATACCAATTTTTAAAATTTCAGTCATTGCATATTTTGAAAATTTTCTACCCATATAGCAAGGTCTGATTACAATGGCAAATTCAGCTGTGTTTTTCAGCCTATCTATATGTTTAAGACTTACCGTTCCAACATATGAGTTGTTATCATCTACTATAGCCATATGCAAATTTTGGACATCGTTTTCGCTTGCTTTGATAAAGGATTGGCAATCTACAATTGACATATCAGTAAAATTGTTTTGTAAGTGTTTAACTGTTTCTTTACTATGCATCCATTCCAGCATCAAAGGTGCATCGTCTTGTTTTAATTTTCTCAAATTCATTGAGCTTCTCCTTATTCAGAAGATAAAATACCATTTTATTCTGTCATTGAAACTGATTGACGGTATCTATTACATAGCTGATTTCTTCCTGCGTCATACCATAAAACATTGGTATACTTAAAACAGTCTTGCTGATTTCTTCCGCAATTGGAAGAAAACCTTCCGAAATACCTAAATCAGCATATGCTTTCTGCCTATGTATTGGAATCGGATAATGTTTAACTGTTTGTATACCATTATAATTTAAATAAGTTTCCAAAGCATTTCTCCGCTTACAACGGATAACAAACACATGGTAGATATGCTCATAGTCTACACATGTTGGTAAAGGGAGTTGAACCAGCGGATTTTTAATTTCAGATAAATACCGTTCAGCTACTGCTCTTCGAGCCATGTTCCATTTATCCAAATAGATAAGTTTTATGCGCAGGAATGCGGCTTGCAACTCATCAAGACGGCTGTTCGTGCCAAGATAGATATGATGGTACTTATAATCTGAGCCATAATTGCCAAGTGCGCGGACTTTATCGGCGATTTCCTTATTATCCGTTGTAATACAGCCGCCATCTCCTAATGCACCCAAATTCTTACCTGGATAGAAACTAAAAGCTGCCGCATCAGACAATGAGCCTACACGTTTCCCCTTGTATTTTGCTCCATGTGCCTGAGCGGCATCTTCTATAAGCTTAAGATTATGCCTCTTCGCAATTATTTGCACGGCATCCATATCTGCTGCCCTGCCTTGAAGATGGACAGCAATGATAGCCTTTGTTCTGCCTGTAATCTTTTCTTCTATAAGATTTGGATCAATATTATAAGTATCAATTGAAGGCTCAACAAATACAGGGGTTGCACCAGTATAGGAAACCGCCAGTGCAGTGGCAATAAACGTGTTAGAAGGAATGATTACCTCATCTCCGGCGCCTAAATTCATGGTTCTCAGAATTAAATAAATAGCATCCAGTCCGGTCGCGACACCAATGCAATACTTTGTTCCACAGTATGCAGCAAACTCTTTTTCAAACTGCCTACACTCATCACCCTGAATAAAATGGCTACTGTTTACAACGCGGCTGTAGGCCGCATCAAGCTCATCCCTTATCTCGGTGTGCATCGAGACAAACGAAGCAAAGGGAATTTTCATCATACTGTATTTTCCTCACTTTTTAGTTATTTAACAAATGATTTATTTTGTTTTTTAGTAAACTCTATAAATTCATCGTAATCCCTTATGTAGTCGAACTCATCATATAGTTCAGAGGCCAGCACCATTAAAACAGAATCTGGTGTAAAATCATACATTTCCCTCCACATAACGCTAGAAACATAAAGACCTTCATATGGTTTCTCTAGTGGAACTATCTTTTTTTCTGTACCGTTATCAAGACGAATTTTGCAACTTCCATGAATACAAATTAGAATCTGCTCCAAAGACTTGTGGGCATGATTCCCTCTCACCACACCATCTAAAGTGTTATACATATAATAAACACGTTTAATTTTAAATGGAATATCCTTAAATTCTTCTAATGCCACAAGTTGTCCACGCTCATCACCATGTGGTTGAAAAACATACTTGATTACTTGCATAAACTTTCCACCTTCCTTTAGTCTTTTCCTCTAAAGCTTTTTTATGATAGTTTATCTAGAAAGATTATTATTCTTCGCATTTTACTGAAAAGTCCTTCTAGCACATTAAGCCATTAACCATGCTTAGGGGTAAATATAAATTCAAGTTTTCTTCTTTATCACTGTAAAATTTTGTTGTACATTGCTTCACGATTTTTTATAAAAAAGGCTAGCGCAATTATACTAGTAACAAGATAAGCTGTGATTTTTTGCAAAAGTACCCCATATATGTTTGAAAAAAACACAACCCATATGAAAGACATGCATGTCAGTAAAAATGTAACCATAGCCATTTTAAGATTCATCTTAGATGAAGCGAAAAAAGCCACTGTGTTCATCTCATATTTTCCCCATAAATGTAATACTGATATTATTGCTACTGTGATAATCATAGTATTCATATAATCATATTTTGTTAAATGAATTAATCTAATCCACTTCTGGGAATTTGTTATAAATAAGGCTGCTCCCAAAAATATTAATAAAATTATTATGTTTCTGATGTGTTTTATACTTTTTTCCGCTGCTTTCAACTTTTCCGGATTTCCTTTATCCTTGACCATATGTTGTGACAAGATATCAAAAAAACCTTCAATAAAGTTTTTTGATAATTGCTCTAATGATTTAAATATTGTATAAGATCCTAATACAGCAGGAGGGAACAGCGTTGAAACAAGAATACTATCAGCATTCATTTTTAAATAATCTAAGTCTGTCCTGAGCCATAAATATTTTGCTTTATAGACTTTCTTTATTGTTGCATATATATCAACATATTTAAAACAAATAACACTTCTTAATTTTACGATGTATATCATTAATAATGGTATTGAGGAGAGTGCGTAGAATATTAAATACGGATAACTACCTTTCCAAAAGTAAATTGCAATTCCTAGAAATTTAATAAAATAGTTATTTAATACATTTGCCGTTTGAGAAAATACATATCCGCCTTGTGATTTTACTATTAGTGCGAGCGCATTATTAACTGAACTGCTCTCCGCACCCAGTAAAAAAAGCGCTAATAACCATAAATGTTTCCCGCTATATTTAGTAAAGTTAATATAAACAATATATACCGATAAAAAAGGTAAAAGAATTAAAAACCCTAAAATTCTGGATAAAATTGCTTGTGTAACATAAACTCTAATTTTCTCTGATTCAGAAGTATTCTGCCAATATAAGGCTTCTCTCATCAAGGTTGTTTCCAGTCCAAAATCTGTAAATGTCATTGTGATAGTGCTTAGTATTGAAAACACTCCAACTAGAGAATAAATCTCGGGTTTCATATTTCCAGCTATAAAATAAATATTCAATAATCCAAGAAACGATCCTATTAATTGAATTATCACTATGAGTACGCTTTTTTTATACATGCAGATTCTCCGTCTATTTTTGATTTGCTATTTCTTTTACAAACGCATATAAATCCAAAGAATAATCCTGCATTTTCCTGGTTTTGACAGAATTCAATACCTGCTTTTTCATTGAATATACTCTACTCCAGTCTTCAGCAAACCATTTCATCTTTTTAATTAGTTTTTGTTCGTCATTTACATCAATAACAAAACCATTTATTTCATCTTCAACTAAATCACATGTTGCATCTATAGACACAATCATGGGAAATCCAAATGCCATCATTTCAGGGGTAACGCGTACAGCTCCCTCTGAAAGAGATAGTAGAATACCTACCGCCGCATATTCTTTATACCAATCTTGTAAATCTTTTTTCGTACCTATAAAATATACATTTGGAAAGGGACCAAACCTTTTTACAAACTCTTGCATATCTTCACATAAATCTCCCACAATCAATAGTGGTATATTTGTAATCTCTGCCTTTTTCCAAGCACCAAGCAAAATATGAGTTCCCTTTATAAAACTATGAAATGCTGTAGAAATAAAAGCTGGCTGTGCATTTAGATTTCGAACATCATATATGTGGAAATCTGTTCCTGCCATTGATATTAGTCGAAACTTAGTCATATCATATCCGGCTTCTTTGTAAGTATCCATTGAAACTTTACTAATACATACAATATAATCTGATAAATCAAGACTCTTGATACATGTATCTTTATATATAGAATTTCCATAAATAAATTGGTTTTTTATACCATACTTTTTATATTCGTTAATAATTCTTCTGTTTTCTCTTTGTGGCTCAGAATTGCCAGCTTCAACAATGACCGTTTTACCACTGTTTTTGGCTTTTTCAATTGTTCGAACTAGTAGGGGCGTCGTTAGTACTATATTGGAATTATCTCTAGCTATTCTTTCAGAAAACAAAAGGTCAAATATTTTAATTTTACTCCAATAAACATAATATAATGGTAATTTAAATATTTTACAAAACAACCTTATTACAAACCGTGACAATCTTGTTGGAATCTTAGTAAGAACCATCTTTTTCACTGGTTCATCGGTGATTCTGAAACTTCTAGAGAAACCAATGCCATAACACTTTTCCAATATATCATCATTTTTTAATTGAATAATAAGCGGCATATATTTATGATAGGGGCTGCTATCTCCATAAGATATTGGGAATGCAATTGAAACCTTATGCATAATTTCTGTTCTCCAGTAATTGATAATATTTTGTCGCCGTTACAAATTCAACGTCTTCCAACAATGATAATTTGTCAACTAAGTTGATATAATGTTTTTGGTATTCATACCCTTGCAATAATCGATAATGTGTAGCCAATGAAGCAAAACCTGTTTGATTTAGTTTGTCGATAATCAATTTATAGATTTCATCTTCTTGTTTGTAAACACCATATGTTATAGAATTCACTAGAGGAATTCCCATTCTGTGAATAGTTGGATAAAGTATAGAATTATGTTTAAATACCAATTCTTTTATGTCGTCTAAATATCTTGAAAATGCTATAATTTTCTGAATATAATTGTCCCATTTTATACTGCCACAAGTAAATAATTTCATTTGCAACTGCTTTATATACTTGGCACATATACAATCTATTGTATTAGATGGTGGAATAAATACGCCTATTTCTGTGCCAAATACTTTTTCGAGATATTCTTTTCCTTCTTTTATCCTTTGAAAAGAAACTTCTGTGCGCTGCATTTCCGGCCCGTTAATTGTGTATCTGTGTGTAACCCCATGCTGTGCAATTTCAATTTTTCCATTTTGTATTTGTTTTTTTAACTCAGATATTAGCGCTTTGTTAGCGCCTATCGGATGAAGTTTATGATAAGACGTAATAGAATCAACATCTGCACTAATTTCCCATTGTCTCAAACGTTGAAATCTATTTGGCTCTAAATCAAAATCCATAATTTTTTTCTCTGAACCGTGAACAAATGGTATTGTTGCAAGGGTAACTGGAATATTTCCCCATAAGTGTCTATAACCGTTTATCAATTCTTTTTCTGATGTAAAAAAATTGGTGTCATCATCTCTTAGGCAGATATATTTTTTCATACTCTCCCCCATCATTTTCTTATTTTGCTCCAATGTTCTATATATCTGGCGGCAATATTTACACAATCATGATTTTTTTCAACGTAACATCTGGAATCATACCCCCTCTGTGTAATATTCTGTCGTTCTTCAAGAAGTATTTCTAATTGATTATATATTTGAGTGACATTTGGCCTTATCATAATAATCGGCGAGCTATCAACTTTAAGCGCTTCTAAGCTTTTTGCTGTAACTCCAGCCATCATAATTTTTCCCTGCGCCATAGCAATCCCGCCATTAATTCCATAACCATGACAACAACATTGATCAATTACAACGTTTGCTCTTTTCATTACGTCTATATATTCATTATATGGCATCTTACCTTCAATAATTATCTCTACGTCATTGGGATAATTTTCCTTTAGTTTTACTAAAGCTTCTCTAATAAAGGGTGTTCCCTTTTTGGGCTCGTTATTTATGCCATGAAAGAAAACAACTTTTCCATTTTTTATAACATTCTCAGTATAATTTAATTCCTCAAAATCCAGGCCGAAAGGAATAACTTCGGTTAATTTTTTTCGATATATTTCTTCATTCTCGTATCCAATGGAATATTCATACATAATTGGAATAATAATATCAGCAAATTTTTCACAGTCAGTTGCCCCTTTTCTTCTGATTCTTCCCAGAATACTTTTTTTATCAAATTTTTTAATATATTCTTTATAAAAATCCCATGCATAATACTCAAATACCCCACTTAAGTATGCATCTATATTTGCCCTATCCCCCCCCGCAGAAACTAGCGATAGAATTCCGTTGTTATTTTTCAAAGTATGAACGATTGTCCCATTTAACAACGCTGGAAAAACTAATGATTCTACTAGTTGAACTACATCGAAGTCAGAAAGAGAATTCGTATTCTTTAATAATTGATAATCGTAAATTATACGATTACCTAAATTTTTTCCGCCAGCCTGCAATAGTGGTATATCTGCTCCACCTATTTTTTTCCAGCCATCTCCATCAGCTGCAAGCATTACTTCATGTCCTAATCTTTGTAAGCCAATTTTTAAATTTCTGTGTAAAGAACTAAGCTCTTTAATAAGTAATATTTTCATTTTACTTAAATATCCTTTTCAACTATCCAAAACCATCAAGTAATTTTCCAATTGATGTTTTTTTATTATCAAATTATAAATTTATAATTACAGGTGAAATCTTAGTGGCATTAAATCCGTCACATCATAAATCGTTGAAAGACGTATAATAAACCATAAAATCAATATTAATATAGTTCCACAATCATAAAGTGTTTTCGAATCATCTGTAATCTTCTTTCTAAAATCATATATAAAGATTCCTAACATCAGTAGTCGTGGAACAAAAAAATACTCACTTGCTCTCCATATATTTAAAACGTAACAAATAGGCGTCATTAAACAATCAAAACACCACATTGAATCTAATGTTCTATGGATCCAATCTGTCGCTCTTCTATTATATATACTAGATTTCCTCAGATAAAGGTAATATAATACAAGTACGATTACCTGATCTGCAATTATTTTCATATAATCAGTAAAATATCCATCCTCAAGGGATCTTAAGATGTATTTTGCATATGCTCCACCCTTAAAAAAGGGTACTGGACTACTCATTAAGACTCTTTGCGCTATGATACCGAACATAAATCCCAGTAGAGTATAAATTACTGCCTTTTTTCTTTTTAGTAATCCATTTTTATGAATATATGCGAATAGAGGATAAACAGCATATATAATACTTGATCTTTGAAACAAAACACTACTAGTCATTAACAAAACACAACTTACATATTTTTTTTTGTCATATTTTATTACTCCAAGTAATATACAAGCTATAGCAATCCCTGTCCTAATTGAGCTAAATGCCTTGGCATATACAATCATTATCATAAACAATGGTGCATAACTGATTTTTGTAAAATTTATATTTTTTAAAAATTTAAAGTATGCGTATGTTATGAAGGAATAAATAATTAAAAAATATAGTCTATAGTTGTCTGTGAATTTTCTGATAAATTTTGTTAATAACTTAAACAAAAATTCTGTATGGGCTTCATATAAATGATTGTTGGGTACATTACATATTTTAAAATAACTTATATATGTTGGCGCATCTGATCCTCCAGTAATAAAACCATTATATTCACTGACATATCGAAACACAGCCATAAATGTCCATATTAGTATAAAAGCGCCACCATATGTAATTGTATTATCGCGTGTATTCGACATAATCGATTGTTTTAATAGAAAACCACCGATTACTGCAAAACCTATGTATATTATGACACTTGTCCAATCCCACATCTTTAACCATCTCTTTTTCGATATTTCTCATCAAATGCAATAATTTTTTGTGGATTTCCGACCACAATGGCGCCAGGAGGGACGTCCCTTGTGATTACGCTTCCAGCGCCAATAACAGCTCCTTGGCCAATTGTTATAGGGCCAATAACGATCGCATTTGTAGTAATATTTACATTATCCTCTATTATAGGCTTATTTCTTTCTCCTTCCCTCAGCTCTCTTCTTGCCCCTCCATTACCGATTGTAACACCTTGGGAAATAGAAACGTTTGAACCTATTGAATGAGCTGAAATTACACTTCCCATTGAATGATATACTATTAGACCTCCACCAATTATGGGGGTATTTATCTCAATATTTTTATTCCATTTAAAAAGCATTGAATTAATATAATTGCATACTTTTTTATTACCTATTCTATATAGATATATTGTTGCAAAATTTTTATCGCGTAACACAAGCAAAAAAATATCTAGTTTAGATATACTATCAATATCTTTATTTAACACTCTATTTGCGTCTTCACGTAATAAAAGCAGACTATTACTAGTTTTCAACGTTACAAGAAAAACAGGATACTTATATATATTAAATAGCAATCTTAGTAACCTTAATTTATTCATCTTCCTTTACCTTAAATAAATCATTCCTCTAATTAAGAATACGGGTAAGTACAAATTTTATAAAAATGTATGTTTAAAATATTTCTATCCACTTAGTTCCGATTCTTTCTATGCTGTATTCTTTTCTTACTTTGACAGCCTCTTTTGACAGCCTCTCTGCAAAAGATATGTCATTAGCGATTTCACACATCGCTTCTGACATAGCTCTAATATCTCGAACAGGTATTAATATACCATTCAGACGATTTTTTATTACCATTGCCGATCCTCCACATGGACAGTCAGTGCAAATTACAGGCAGACCGGAAGCCATTGACTCTAGCATTGTATTGGATATTCCCTCAAAATCCGAGCCAGAGACATACATCCTTGCGTCCTGTATTTTCTCAATTACATCTGAAACATGTCCATGAAATACAACAGATTCTTCGATTCCAAGGCTTTTGGCCAGTGTCTGTAGACGCTCAAGTTCTTGTCCACTGCCATATAATTCTAATGTATAGTTATTATTGCTTTTCCTAAATTTTTTAAATGCTGCTATTACCATGTCGAATCCCTTTTGTGGTACCATCCGCCCAATGGCCACTATTCGATTGCTGGGGTGGTACGCATGGACAGGCGGCAGTATGGATTCACTAATCGGGTTAGGAATAATAATACTCTTTTTCATAATTCTTTTAGAATAACAGGCTTGGGCTTCTGACGTTTGAAAAACAATTTTTGATGCTAGGTGTACATTCACATGTTTCGATAACCAATATTGGAACTTTTTATCTGGGCGCAGAGGATTATTTCTGATTGACAAAATAACTCTTTTATGTAAACCCAAACAAGCTATTACGGTGAAGAAAGATATATCCTCCATAAAAGCCACAACAGTATCTGCATTTGCTTTTTTTATTTCCCGTCGTATATCAAGTATTCTTTGGAATAGAAGTCTTATTTTTGAGTAATTATTATTTAACTGAATTAAATTTACGTTTGGAGCGACATAATAAGTTTTTGATTTAAGCCGCACTAAAAGCATTGTGACCTGAATGTCTTGCGAGGCGCAGTAATTTGCAACTAAAGTCATGACACGCTCTGAACCACCGGTAGTTAAACTTGCATTAACAAATACTACTTTTATATCTTTATTCTTCATAGAACCACTCTGGCCTTTTCTCCATTAAATACTTTCTTTTTTCTTTCATAGACATTCCCTTCGTTGGCACCATATTTTCTTTGACTTTTGAGACATATCTGTTTAAATCTGATATTCTTCTGGCAGGTGCGCCTCCAACAATAGAATTGGACGGAATATCTTTTGTTACTATACTTCCTCCTCCAATTATGACGTTATTACCAATTACAACACCAGGCATTATCAATGTTCTTGCTCCGATCATAACGTTATTACCTACTATAATTGGCTTAAAGCAATCGTAGGTACTAAGTTTAGACTCCAGTCCCCGCGCCACCCAAATGGCACCATCGTGAGTAAAAAATTTCACACCCGCTGTGATTCTTACATGGTTTCCTAGTTTTACCAGCCACGGTTCCGATCCAAAGCAAGTACATGGATTTGTTAATATTTCGCAGTCTTTTCCTATTCGTACACCAAGTTTTTTTGCATATATAATTCTGTCCCGTTTTATGTAGCAGTAATAAAACGTTTCTAATAATCTAAATAGCTCTATCATTTATTTTCTCCTATTTTATATGAATACTATGTCAGATTCCTCAATGTTTTACCGATGCCATAAGGCGTTTATAAACAGTTTGATAATTTTGACTCATTATCTTAGCTGTAAAGTTGTTTTTAACCACTATATTACTCCGTTTCCCCATTGTCACCAAATCCATAGATACCATCTTTTCAATTTTTGTTTTTAAATCTTTCATATTACCGAGTTGGTAAGTTAAACCAATACCATTATCTATACTCATTATCTCCATATGCTGGGGTATATCTGACAGTAATACGCAGGTACCGGACGCCATCGCTTCTAATACACCATTTGGCAGGCCCTCTGATTTACTTGTAGATAAATATATATCTGCGGCTTTAAGATATTCACTCACGTTATCTACTTTACCAGTAAAGATGATATTATACTCTGATATGTATTTTTTTTTCAATGCCCCCAAATTTGCACCTATGCCGCACAATATCAAGGATACCTTTTCTTTACAATCAGAATTAAGAATCCCCCTTATTGCAGATTCCTGATCCTTTCTATCAATCAGCCCCCCTGTATATATGAAAATAATTTTATTTTCTGGTAAACCAAGTTTTTTTCTAAGTAACATCCTTTCATTGCTTGCCTTCAACGGATACATTGAAACATCAACGCCATTTCGAATGTATGGGATATCTATATTTTCTCTATTTCTATATATGTTAGTAAGACTCTCTGAACATGTGACAAAATATTCTCCCTGCTTAGCTAGTTTACGTATAAGGTGCATATCCAACATGGCTAATATAGGACCGACGTACTTATTGTAATGCGATGGATAATCTTCATACAAATAATTTCGGAGAGTGACTAAATGCTTAGCCTTTTTGTAATTTAGAGTCATCCGATATGGAGGCATTCCTAATCCATGTATAATGTCTGGTTTGACTTTATCTAAAGCCGCAGTAACCAATCTCTTACCACACAATATTGACAAAAACTTTGACATATGGAGACAAATACACTGGTTACACACCGCTTTATAAGCATCAATCATTGAATTATCTGGCTCTTCATCCAAAAGCGTAATAATTGAAACCTCGTATTGATTCAGATCAAGATTTTTAATAATATTCAACGTCTGATTCATTGGACCGGTTTTTTTACAATTCACTATAACATAACAGATTTTAGTTATCTTCCCATACATTCGATTATTTCCTCTAATTTACTAATCCCGTCTAAAAATATCTCTTGTGTATACTTTATCAATTACGTCGTCCAGACATGTATCATATCTATTGGCGATAATAGCATGACTCTGCTTTTTAAACTTATCCAGATCATTGACCACCTTACTTCCAAAAAAGGTATCGCCATCTTCGAGCATTGGTTCATATACAATTACAGTTGTGCCTTTTGCTTTAATTCTTTTCATTACACCTTGGATTGAAGATTGCCTAAAATTATCAGAGTTACTTTTCATTGTGAGTCTGTAAACACCAACCACAACTTCCTTTTCCTTCCCGCGATTCCAACTTTCACTTGCCTCATATGCACCTGCAATTTCAAGAACTCTGTTAGCGACAAAATCTTTTCTGGTTCTATTACTCTCAACAATTGCTTCAATAAGATTTTCAGGAACATCCGCATAGTTTGCCAACAGCTGCTTTGTGTCTTTGGGGAGACAGTAGCCTCCATATCCAAACGATGGGTTATTATAATGGGCTCCAATACGGGGATCGAGGCATACACCATTAATAATTTGCTTAGTATCTAATCCTTTCATCTCAGCAAACGTATCAAGCTCGTTAAAATAATTTATTCTTAATGCTAGGTATGTATTTGCAAAGAGTTTAACTGCCTCTGCTTCCGTATGCCCCATGAACAAAGTATCAATATTTTCCTTGACAGCGCCTTCCTGCAATAGTTTTGCAAAAGTATGTGCCGCTTCCTCAGTTTTTTTGTCACAACTGACAATGATTCGAGAGGGATAAAGGTTATCATAAAGAGCTTTGGACTCTCTTAAAAATTCTGGGCTAAAAATAATATTTTCACTCCCCATTTTTTTTCTGACACTCTCAGTATATCCAACTGGAATAGTGGATTTAATAATCATGATAGCGTTAGAATTAACGCTCATAACCAGCTTAATGACTTCTTCAACTGCAGAAGTATCAAAAAGGTTTTTTTTGCTATCATAATTGGTTGGTACTGCGATAACAACAAAATCTGCGTCTCTGCAAGCAGATGATCCATCAACGGTTGCCAAAAGTTTTAAATTTTTATATGCCAGATACTCCTGAATGTAATCATCTTGAATCGGACTTTTTTTACTGTTAATCAGTTCAACTTTTTCTGGGATGATGTCGACAGCAGTAACATCATGATGCTGTGACAAAAGAGTTGCAACAGAAAGGCCAACATATCCCGTACCAAAAACTGCAATTTTTAAATCTTGAAATCCCTTCATAATTAATCATCTCCTCCCACATTGTCGATGTTAAAAATCATTAATATATCGCGCAATTGTGGATAGCTCACTTATAAAATGTTGCATACCATTCAGCGAACCGCCTTAAACCGTCTCTTAAATTTGTGTTTGGTTTAAATCCAAAATCCGCCTCTAATGCACTTGTATCCGCATAAGTCACAGGCACATCACCTGGTTGCATTGGCACAAGTTCTTTGTGAGACTCAAAATCAAAATCATCAGGAAGCACTTTTGCTCTTACCAACTCTTCACTTAAAATGCCCACAAAGTCTAAAAGGTTTTCCGGATTGTTGTTTCCAATATTATAGATCTTGTATGGAGGGACAGGTAGCCCATCTTCCCCCTTCTTCTTTTCAGGAGCACGCTGCATAACCCGAATCACTCCTTCTACAATATCATCAATATATGTAAAATCTCGTTGGCAGTTCCCATAATTAAAAATCTGAATTGTCTTGCCCTCTTTCAGTTTATTTGTAAAGCCAAAATAGGCCATATCTGGACGGCCTGCAGGACCATATACTGTAAAGAAACGTAAACCGGTTGACGGAATATTATATAGTTTGCTATATACATGTGCCATTAACTCATTACTTTTTTTTGTCGCAGCATAAAGGCTGACCGGATTATCAACCTTGTCATCTGTGCAGTAAGGAATCTTTTTATTGGAACCATAAACAGAAGAGCTAGAAGCATAGACCAAATGATCCACAGGATAGTGACGGCATGCCTCTAAAATATTGTAAAAACCAATTAAGTTGCTTTCTATATAGGAATCAGGGTTAGTAATAGAATATCTTACCCCAGCTTGGGCCGCTAAGTTAACCACTATATCTAGTTTGTATGTCTCGAAGATTTTTATAATGTTTTTTTTGTCGGCAATCGAGCCCTTTATAAAGCAAAAATTATCGTATAGAGATAATTTATTTAGTCGATATTCCTTTAGAGAGATATCATAGTAATCATTCATACTATCGATACCTAAAACCTTGGCAGAAGGAACCTCTCTGCAAATTCGTTCTGCCAAATTAGAACCTATAAAGCCCGCTACACCGGTAATCAGAACTATTTTATTATATAAAGTACTATTCACCTCTAAATCCTCCCTAATACCTACCTAAATTGACAAACAAACTATAAAATACTCAGCTCTTTAAATTTTAGCAAGCGATTATCAGCTTATTGAATTCCATATGATATTTTTATAGTACTCTTGAGTTTAACTCGAAATGCCCCTGCAAATTTTTATCGTGCTTGATTATCACACAAAACCCTTTAATACCTTCCACGACAAGTACACCAAATAGCATTAAAAGCACTATCAAAAATTTAATAACGAATACATTTAGTTTTTCATGAGTTTGTCAACCATTTCGATGAATAATTGATTAAAGATCTGATTGTTACATGACAAAGCCGTTCTTTTTTTCTCAGCAATTTGTTCATAATTTGAAATCATGCTATACAAATCATCTGTATCATATACTGGAATAATATTATCTGACTGGACTGAAATCTTTTTTACAAAATCCATTTGATGATTATTAATATGTTCGTGATAACAATATTGCCTTGGCACTACAACTGGTATTTTCATCATTTGTAATGGAATAAAAATACTCGCCGGGCCCCCATGAGTAATGACAATCCTGGCGTTTGAAATATATTCTGTTAATGTTTGATGAGCCATTAATTTGCTCCATTTGCAATGCTGAGGTTCATATGTAGAGTACCCGATCTGCATAACTACATCCTCGGTAATCTTGCCCTCGCCTTTTAACATATCTACGCTTTTTATTAATCTGTTAAATGGCTGCTCATGTGTCCCTACAGTTACAAATATCATTAGAATATACTCCCTAAATTAACAGCTTTTGGATAAATTTTTTTCATCTCTTCCCACTGGACAATGAATTTATCAACTATTGGATAAATTAACTTCCCAGACATAGTTGGAGCATCAAATCGATCATAAACTTCTATATAAATCAACTTTTTACCCATCAGTTTTGCCAGATAAAAAAATGGAACTGCGACTGCTGCGCCAGATGAGATCAGTAAATCAGGCTTCTCCATACGAAGTATCTGCCAAGCTACTTTTGTATTTTTTATTAGATTTTTAATGTTACGGTTCGTTGGGTAATAACATGGATAAAGTTGTTCTCCTTTTAGCAAACTTCTAGCATCTTCTTTATCAAAGGTTACCCAAAAACGTTCTTTATCCTGCCAAAAAGGCTTTAACATGTAAAGATGCATTAAGTGCCCGCCGCTCGAACCAACTAAACAAACCTTCATTTTATGTTCCGTTTCCTTTCTCAAACTCCTAATAATTGCTATTATTTGGACCTACTGCGAAAAAGCCATCTGCCAATAAATCTAATTAGCAGATGGCTTAACAACAATTCGCTTAAATAACCAGATACACCCTATTGCATAAGAAAGTTTCTTTCGTTATACTTCATCATGACAACCTTTTTTCTTTCAAGTGTAACTTCAGTATAAATCTGTGTCGTTGCAATACTGGCATGTCCCAGTAGTTCCTGTACATCTCTAAGATTAGCGCCATTATTTAGCAAATGGCTGGCAAAAGAGTGACGTAGATAATGTGGCGTAGCGTTGGGATTGATATGTGAGATGGCTTTGTATTTGCTAAATATATTTTCAATTCCATATATGGACAATTGCTTACCATATTTATTGACAAAAATATGGCTGCTAGCAGGATTTAAATAATTTCGGACGGATAACCAGTCTGTTAGCTTATTTAATACGATTGAAGATGGGATATAAAGAAGACGTTCCTGATTCCGTTTGCCACGGATTAATATACTTTGAGCATGATAATCAAAGTCTTCCAACAGGAGATTGGAAATTTCACTAATGCGCAGGCCAAGACAGAAAAGAAGTTCAATAATACTCATGTCTCGTAGGCATATTACTTTTCTATAGGGACTTGATAGAATGGCATACTCCTGCTCTGTGGAATGTATGAGGTTTGTGAGTTCTTGTTTGGTAAGGGTGCGGGGGAGATTTTTCGGGAGCTGGAAACGCCTTGTTGAGAAGTGGAAGAAAGTTTCTTTTGCATGTCCTTCTTGTAAAAGAAATTCGCAGAATTGCCTAATTGAAACATGCTTTCTGTATATAGAGCGAGGTTTTAAATTTGAAATATATTGGAGGGAAGAGAAATACTCCAGAATTGTATTAGAGCTGATTTCCTGTTGTTCCTGAGAATATATCCACTTGATTAAATTCATTAGGTCATATCGATAGGCGCGTATGGTTTTTGCAGATAGGTTACGTTCAGTGGAAATGGTTAATAGAAATTGATTGATAAGCTGTTTTTGATGTTCATAATGGAATTTCATAATATATCCTCCTCTGATTTAGTAGATATATTATATAAAAAAATAAATTTTTAAGGAATAGTAAGGCCTTTTTTTACAGTTTATGATATAATGTTGACGTTGACATTTTGCATTTGATTAAAAAATTGTTCGACATCGAATATTCTCAAATACATATTTTAGTGTCACTTATTTAACTGGAGAGTGAATAATAATGTACCAAAAAAGAAAAAGCATTGAAAATATGCTGCTTTGGATGTTGGATATCCTTTGTATTTTTTGCAGCGGTGCGGCAGCATTTTGGCTTAGATTTGAACGGTTATATGGTATTGGTAAACACGGTGACCAACTTTGGCATATTATTTTTATGTGTCTTCTTTATGTCCTGATTAATGTTTTTATAGATTTTAATCATCATTTTTTTCGAAGAGGATTTTTTGAGGAACTGGTCAGCGTGATACGTCAGCAATCTGTCTTTGCTATTATATGGATTGTATTGCTGTATATGATGCACATGACAGATATTTTATCCAGATTAGTACTTGGGTATTTTATTATATTTAATACAATTCTTACCTATATATTACGCCTTTGCTTTAAGCAGTATATGTTCCGGGTTTACAAACACAGCAAGTATAGCAGCCGTTTACTTCTGGTTACCAGTTCGCAGCGAGTGGAGGAGGTAATTGAAAATCTTGTGGAGTATAGGGAATGGAACCGGATTCTTATAGGCATTGTGATTCTGGATAAAGACGAATGTGGGAATTCTATCAAGGGGTATCCTGTGGTTGCTTCCGAGACTACATTGATGGAATATGTGATTCATAATGACATAGATGAAGTTTTTATAGCTTATGCAGATAATGCGAACCATATCGTTCTGGAAAACTGGATTTCAGAGATGGAACAGATGGGTATAATCGTAGACATGAATATAGATGCATTTGACATCTTAAACCATGGGAATAAGGTACTAAACCGTGTGGGGAAATACGCAGTGGTAACCTTTGCTCGGAATATCATTTCCACCAGAGGCATGATAATGAAGAGGTCTTTGGACATTATGGGAAGCCTGGTGGGTATGATAATATTAGCAATTGCAACGGTTTTTGTTGCTCCGGCTATCAAGCTTGAATCCCCAGGACCTGTATTCTTTGGACAGACCCGTATTGGGAAGAATGGCCGGCGGTTCACTTTTTACAAATTCCGTTCCATGTATCAAGATGCGGAGCAGCGAAAAAAAGATTTGATAGCGCAGAATGAAGTACAGGGCTTGATGTTTAAGATGGAGAATGATCCTAGAATTACCAAGGTTGGTAGGTTTATACGCAAAACAAGTATCGATGAGTTGCCGCAGTTTTGGAATGTCTTAAAAGGAGATATGAGTCTTGTGGGAACCAGGCCGCCAACTGTGGATGAATTTGAGCGTTATGAGGCTAAGCATAAATGCAGATTGAGTATGACACCAGGACTTACAGGGCTTTGGCAGATTAGCGGACGGAGTGATATCAAGAATTTCGATGAAGTGGTTCAATTAGATATGCAGTATATTGATGATTGGAGTATTTTAAAGGATATAAAGATATTGTTGCTTACAGTTTTAGTTGTTTTTACTGGTAAAGGTTCCAGATAAAGGAGAAAGGAGAAAAAGAAATGTATACAGAGGATTATGAGGCCGAGATTGATTTGAAGGATTTATTTTTTTCTATATTATATAGATGGAGAATATTGGTGTTGGTTGCTGCTATTGGAGCAGTAGTACTGGGAGGATATAAAGGTCTGAAAGGTAATGAGGTGCAAAATGTTTTGGAAGAAGGATATGAGGAAAAACTTATACAGTATGAAAAAGAAAAGAGAGCCCTTGAAAGAACTGTTGAGAGTTTGGAAAGCAGCATAATGGAACAGAATGAGTATATAGCTGAGGCTCCTATTATGCAGATTAACCCTTATAATGAATTCGTCTCTACTGCAGAAATACTAATAGAGAGCAAGGCAGCCGAAAGCAGAGACATTGACAATGTTATAAAATCATATATGTATGCTCTTAGCAATGGAGACTATATTGAGAATGTGGCAGAAAAACTTGGGACAGAGCAGCGGTACATAAAGGAATTGATAAATGTTGATGGTGGAATTGACTCAGATGACAATTTAGGAAGAGGACAAATTGTTTTGGGCACTAAGGATGATGAAACAATAAAAGGAGTTCTGCAAATCTGTATAGTTGGAGCCGACCGTCAAAAGACAGAGGAACTGCTTAGTGCTGTACTGGATGAGATGAAATTACTTAATGACACGTTTAACACAACAATTGTAAATCACAAATTAACTGTTTTGAGAGAGGCAACAGGTGAACAGGTAGATACAGAACTCCTTATTAGGCAGCAGAGTGTGAGGGGAAATGTCGGTTCCCTTCAGAAAAGCCTTGCGGATTTTTCAAAGAGTTTACAGGAAATCCAGCCTCCGGTAGATGAGCATACTGCAGGAAATTCCGAAAAAGCCATGTTGAAATATGCAGTTTTAGGATTTCTGGGAGGAGGATTTGCGGCAGTTTTTTTTGTATGTGTAATGTATGTATTAAATGACAGAGTTGTTTCTGATAAGGAGATTATCAACAGATTTAGACTTAAAAGTCTTGGCGTATTCTCAAAAACGCCGAAAAAGCGCGCATTTGGTTTTGTCGATAACTGGCTTCATAGATTGGCTGGGGATGATAAATCATGGTCCGACAAAGCGGTTTTGGAAATGATCATTACAAATATAAATAATTATGCGGCTAGTAAGAATGTATTATTTATTACTGGTCAGGCATCACAGGAGCTGATAGATAAAGTTTGTGCACAGCTATGTTCTGCATTACCAGAGGTCAGGTTCGTGTCGGAAAGAGATATGATTGCAAATGCATCCGCACGCAGAAGAATGGCAGAGTGTGAGGCAATAATATTAGTGGAAGAACGAGCAATTTCAAAATATTCAGGTATTAGACAGGAACTGGAGATTGCCGGAAATGTAGGGGTGGAAGTTGTTGGTGTAATTGTTGCTTAATGCGGGGGAGCCTGTATTTTAATTCCTTATTACAATTAGGTAAATAAAAAAGATGAATATAATATTACTATCTGGGGGAGCAGGAAAGCGACTGTGGCCCCTTTCCAATAATTTAAGAGCTAAACAGTTTATTAAACTTTTAAGAAGTCAAGATGGACAGTATGAATCCATGGTACAGAGAGTGCACCGCCAGATATGTGAGGCTAATTTAGATGCACATATCATTGTTGCAACTAGTGCTTCTCAGATTGAATCTATTCGCAGCCAATTAGGGGAGAATGTGGATATTGTTGTGGAACCGGAACGCCGTGATACATTCCCTGCAATTGCGTTGGCCGTAGTGTATTTAGCCATGGAGAAGCACATTGGACCTGATGAGGTAATTCTGGTATTACCGGTAGACCCGTATGTAGAAATTGGATATTTCCATACAATGATACAAATGGAAAGAGCGGTAAAAGATGGAGTTGCCGATATAGTGCTTATGGGAATATCTCCTTTGTATCCATCGGAGAAGTATGGTTATATTGTTCCGGCTGCCGATATTAAAATGCCAGAGAAGGGGAGGGCTTGTCCAGTCAAGCAGTTTATTGAAAAACCATCTTTGGAAAAAGCTAGAATGCTTTTGGACGAGGGAGCTAAATGGAATGGTGGAGTCTTTGCTTTTAAGATGGGATATCTTCTTGATATTATAAATCGTAAATTTGTGTTTGAGAGCTTTGATACTTTTCGCAGTGATTATAGGAAATTGAAAAAAATTAGCTTTGACTATGAGGTGGTTGAAAAGGCGGAGTCTGTTGCTATGGTAACATACAACGGGGGCTGGAAAGATTTGGGGAGCTGGGATGTACTCTCAGAAGAGATAGGGGACATTACGATAGGAAGTGTCTGGGCGGGAGAAGGGACGGAGAGGACTATGATTATTAATGAAACAAAAGTCCCGATGATTGTTCTAGGCGCTAAAAATATGATAGTCTCAGCTAGTCCGGATGGCATATTAGTTTCTGATAAACGGTCTAGTTCTTATTTAAAGCCATATGTAGAGAAACTTTCTGGTCGTCCCATGCATGTAGTAACAGAGTGGGGGGATTACAGAATCACAGATTATGTGGAGTATTCGGATATGACTTGTTCCATGACAAGGCATATATTTATTAAAAGTGGTAAACATTTAAAATATCATTCTCACGGAAGTAGAAATGAAATATGGACTATAGTGAATGGGGAAGGGAAAGTCAATGTGGATGGTTGTATTAGAATAGTGAATAGAGGGGATGTGATTTATCTGACAGCAGGGCAAAAGCATGCAATATATGCACTAGATGATGTGAATTTGATTGAAGTTCATATAGGACGGATTGGTGATTCTGATGATACGGTAGATTATAAGTGGGTGTGGTAGAATTATATCTGTATGGTTTTTTGGGAACAGGCTGGTTTTAGTCCTTAATGTGTGCCATGTGCTTGTAAATGCGGTAATTAAACCGTGCCAGTCCCCCTATAAACACAGGCAATAAGCCCGCCATCAGGCGGGCTCATTAAAAATTCATGTTTTAGGATATCTCTGAATCATATATTCAGCACAGCCCCGGGCTAATAAATATAAACAACTCTGTTCATTCTGTGGAAGCAAGTATCGGAGGAGTTGCTGGAGCCGTTTTCCTGTTTTTGAAAGAGCGCTCCAGGGTATATACAAAGGCTCCCATTAAGGCGCTTGATTTATCCAGAACTGCAGCGGCAGCTGCGGAGAATAAAGCCATGGTATTGTAGTTGGTGTGAAGCGGGATTAATGCCTTTTACAGAGGATTAAGGTTGTCAAGATATCTCCGATCAAGAACAGAAAGGTCATCAATCTCTTCCGTGCGGTCTGGTTCCGGCAGGTTTATACCCGGATTGAGGGTGACAGTGCCGTTCTCTGCATCTGGACTGTAGATGATTAGGTCTATATAATCAAAGCTGCCATATCAATCTGGACTTTTTAAATTGATATGACAGCTTTTTATATAGTTACTATTTCACTACCCGCGCCCCGGACTCCGGCGCAGCCGTATCCTTCTCAGTATTCCAGATTCCGTCGCCTCCCAGCCAGTAATACAAATCCTGGTCAGACGATTTTACATAACAATCAGATTCCATATACCCATTATTCCCAAAATAATACCAGTTGTCGCTGATACAGCGCCAGCTGTTTACAGGATAGACATTGTTAGGGTATACATAGCGCCAACCCGATGAGGTTTTATCCCATGTACCGTTGGTGATAAACCAGGTGTCTTCGGTGCGGATGGTCAGGGGCTCCGAATTATCTGTCCATGGTCCGGCCTGGGAGCTGTAGGTGCCCAATGCCCGTACTGTGAAGGTGTAATTTCCCTCCACATTGATGTAGGAGCTGAAATCATAGGTGGATTCGGTAGTCTTTTGGGTGGTCACCAGTATTTTATCCCGGTACAGGCGCACTTCATAGTTTTTGGCTCCGTTTACCTTATCCCACACAGCGGTGGTCTGGTTCCAGCTGACAGACGTGGCAGCGGGAAGATTGCCGTCTATAGCAGGCAGATACACCTGAAGAATTAAGGCACTTCCATCGCTGTCCTTTTCAGCGGTTTTAAACTGGGCTCCGCAGCCGGTCAGTGAAAAGATGCTGCGTTTTGTGCTGGAAAAATAGTATCCGTCCTTTGCAGAAAGCTCCACTTCCACGATGGGCCTCTCGCCATAGTCCCACTGGTCATCCTTTTTGTCGTACACAGCTCCTTCTACCTTGAATTCACCGTTGCTGGATACTGCATATACATTGCCTACCAGTTCGCCGCCCTTTGGGGCCGTGTCCCAGGAAAATGTCAAGGGTATGGATGTGATTGCTTTTTCCTGTCCATAGGCGGAGAACAGAGTGCCCATGGAGAGGAAAGCTGCCAAGGCTGCAATGATGAGTGTTTTTTTTGCCATTGAATATCCCTCCTTGTGGTTCCGGAAAATTGACTGCCGGTATACATGTTACTATTACTATTGTACTGTATTTTAGGGTGAAATTACAAGTTTTATTTGATAATAATATTGGGGCTGTTTGTATTGGACCTTTTAGTATTGGGCCTTTAGTATTGAGTCTATTTGTATTCCACCTGATAAGTTAATCAATTGTAGTTACATTCAGGTTTATGCATATCCTGGAAAGGCATGCGGCATACTAATCATGGAGGTGATATCTTATGAGTCCAAAGGAATTAAATTATATTGAGGATGCATTAGGCCATGAGCAGTTTTTAATGAATCAGTGCCAGGAAGCCATCCAGAATCTGCAGGATCCTGCTCTTAAAAATCAGGCACAGAAGATGGAACAGAAGCACAAGCAGATTTTTGACAGTTTTTATAATCTCGTATAAGGAGGAAGCAGTGAATGGATGACAAGTGTATTATGGAGAACCTTCTCCTGACCGAGAAGGGTGTATGTGACCTGTATGTCCACGGAACCATCGAGTCTTCCACAGCTAATGTGCATCAGACCTTTAACCAGGCACTGAATGACAGCCTGTGTATGCAGGATGACATCTATAAGCAGATGTCCGCTAAGGGATGGTATCAGATGGAGCAGGCGGAACAGCAGAAAATCATGAAGGTAAAGAATCAGTTTGCAGGAATGTAATCCGGTCTGACTGGGGTTTCAGAGACTGATTGGGTGAAAGGACGTTAAGCCATGGAATGGTCTGTGGCTTGACGTCCTTTTTTGTGCGCCGGTGCCGTTTGACAGTACTGGCGAATGCTGCCGTCGAACTAAGCTGACCCATGGTATCGGAAAACTAAGCTGTCCCATGGTACCGGCGAATTAAGCTGACCCACGCTGCCGTCGAACTAAGCTGTCCCATGGTACCGGCGAACTAAGCTGTCCCATGATACCGGCGAATTAAGCTGACCCACGCTGCCGTCGAACTAAGCTGTCCCATGCTGCAAGCGAACTAAGCTGGCGAACGGTGCCGTCGAACTAAGCTGGCGAACGGTGCCGGAGAGCTAAGCTGGCCCATGCTGCCGGAGAACTAAGCTGGCCCATGTTGCCGGCGAATTAAGCTGGCCCACGTTGCCGTCGAACCAAGCTGACCCACGCTGCCAGCAAACTAAGCTGTCCCATGGTACCGGCGAACTAAGTTGTCCCACGCTGCCGGCGAACCAAGCCACCCAATCATGCCGCCCTCCCGTCCAACCGCGCCGTCTATAACCGGTTCAGCCTGGACTAGGTGTATCATGGCAGCATGAATATAATCCGAAGGAGGTCCTTAGAGTGAAATGAGATTATTAGAATTGGACAGTTACAACATGGAAAATGACAGAACATTTTTAAAAAGTATTGAGGAGCATGTCAAAGACCCGTATATCAGGGAACGGCTGATTAACAGGCTGGAGTGGTACATGGTCATGGCGAACCGGTGCCAGTGTTTCTATTATATGTCTGCCTGTATGGGAATTGTTATGCCGACTCTCATACTTCTTCTGAATTCCATTCCGGGCAACATGCTTTCCGACGGGATGCGGCAGTTGTGTATCACGGCATTATCCGGTTTGTCGGGGATTGTTGGAGGTTTATCCGGCATTTTCGGATGGCATGAAAATATGATTCGCTACCGTTCCAATGCGGAGCGCTTGAAAAGCGAAACTTCTTTCTACATGTTGGGCGTAGGGAATTATAGAGACCGGAAACAGAGAGACCAGATGTTTTTAAACGCACTGGAAGATTTGTCTCTTAAGGAGAACCAGATGTGGCAGAAGGAGGAGAGCAGCCATTCGTCATACAGACAGGAACAGGGTGGAAGGAGAAGGCCTAATGGATGACAGGGAAAATACGGCGTGGGCATATATGGCGGATATTTATAGAAGGGATTTCAGCAGGAGAATATAGTACGGAATTATGGTAAGAGATTATGGTAAGAGACGATGGTAAGAGGCTGCAGCAAGAGACGATGGTAAGAGGCTGTAGCAAGAGACGATGATAAGAGGCTGCGGCAAGAGACGATGGCAAGAGGCTGCCGCAAAGAGACTATGGCAAGAGACTACAGACAGAGATTATAAGAAAAGATTAGGAACGTACAGCGGCCATCATATAACCCAATTTTATGAACAGCAGAAGGAGTGATATATACATGAATCACAAGGAACAAGATATAAAACATACTGATACGTACATAAACCATACCGCTACAGAAAAATGGGAGTTCGCTTTGCAGAAACGCCTGAAGCAGTGTTCTCCCAGCCTTCACAGAAACTATCTGGAAGCTTCCACCGGAGCCTGTATGATGCTGGACCGGTACAGGAACGTATTTCCCCAGTACACGGACCACAGCAGCCTTCATTGCCTGAATATTATGAATCTGGCCGGACAGCTGGTGGGGGATTGTCTGCTGCAGCTGAATGGAAGCGAGCTGTATGTGCTTTTGACGGGAATTCTGTTCCATGATTTGGGTATGGGGATTTCAAAAGCTGATTTTGAGGGACTGGCCCCTGTGCTGTGCGGGGAACTATATCCTGCCAAGGGCAGAGAAGCAGAGTTGATCCGGGAATATCATCAGGAATTCAGCGCCCTGCTTGTGGAAAAATACAGTGATATTTTTGAAATCCGGAAAGAGTATGTATTTTCTGTTATGCAGGCAGTGAGAGGACACAGAAAAACGGATTTGTGGGATGAAAATGCCTTTCCCGCAGCATTTCAAATCGGGACTGAGTCTGTCTGCCTTCCTTATATCGCGGGCATCATACGCCTGGCGGATGAGATGGATCTGTGCCGTGACAGGAACAGTACTCTTGGTGGGGAGGAACAGATGATTTCAGATTCATACAGCCGGCTGGTCTGGAGAACCCATGATACGGTAACCGGAATGGAGCTTACAGAGAAAGAATGTATATTGTATGCAGAGGGAGGAGACAGAGACATCTGGGAAGAATTGGGGAAATGGACACGCAAATTGCAGAAAACAATGGATGAGGTGGAGCTGGTCATTACATGCAGAACGCCATTTTTCCTGCCGAAGAGGATGGTGCGAATTGATAAAATCACACCCTGGTTAGAGCAGTGCCAGGATATTTCATCAGAAATATAATATGGTTTCAGCATTTAACAGCAATTCATGCCGGTAATCATTCAAAGGATGCCGTCAAGGCGCAGTGGGCGCCATTTCAGCGGTATGATGGCTTTGCAGTCATCCGGAGGGCTGCGTTGAGATAGATAAAATACAAAATAATCTAAGAAAAGGAGAGCAGCAGTATGGAAAACAACACGTTAAAAGCATCAATAGGTATTGATTTCTCCCTGATTGGGACCAAGCTTCATGCCATGTATGAAAAAAATGAGGGGGGATACGCAGTTCTTTTGATTCCGTCAGAACAGACGCCGGACAATGGGATTTCGGTAAAGGATCTGATTGACGATATCAAGAAGATGGCCAAGGGTGTGTCTGGCAGTGATACTGCCGTGGATACGACCCAGCTGGAGACCGCTATGACCGAGGCCGCCAAGGAGGGCGGTGGCTCCACATCCATGAAACTGGAAGATATTGTAATCAAGCTGCAGATGGCATATCTGTACATCTGTAAAAAGGGAGAGAACTCTGTTCTGGAGTATGCGTTTCAGCTGCAGGTGGTAACAGAAGGTCTGGTACCGGAAACCATTAAGCCCATTGTGGATGTGACCAACCTTTCCATTTCTGTCTGGAATACGGACAGAAAGAAGGTAGTGGACAAGATGGCCCTGATTACTGTGGACGAATACCTGGGCGTGGCCGCACTGCCGGACAAGAGTCAGGCCGCTAAGTAGCGCAGGAAACACAGTTTGGGAAGTTGCAGATAAAGCAGCATTCAAAGCAGCATTCAAAGCAGCATTTAAAGCATTACATTAAGCAATGGACAAAGCATCATGGAACGATTGCAGGAAAGGAGCGGCAGGAATGAACCAGAGGCAGATGTCGTGCAGTATAGCCGTGGAGGGCGCCGTCAGGGGCTGTCCGGCCAGGCTGGCTGTCTGGTATGATAAGAACGAAATGTCATTTTACGGAGAACTGCAGATGGACCAGAGGGGGCCCGCAGGATTATTGGAGGCTGTGAACAGTGAAATGGCTTCTAAATTCGGGGCGTACGCCTCCGGCCTGGTACATGCTTCCAGTCAACGCGCCACTCTTTCCTGCATTCATGGAATCACAGCCCTGGGTTATGGAGAACCGGGGCTGTATTTCAAGGCAGCAGCAGGCAGGGGAAGCGCAGCCATTCTTTTTTCATTTTCAGCAGACAGTAATGGGGGAAATGCCCAGGTATCATCCCTTATGGATGCAGTAAAAAAGGCAGCGGACTTTTTTGGGATGGAGGAGTTTTATTTCTTTGGACGTGTGGGAAAGGGGCTGAGTCCCCGGGACCTGATGGCTGAGGCGCCGGGAGCAGGGGCCTTTCCGGCCCAGATTGACAGGTGCAGCCTTCTTACCTACTCCCATTTAAAACTGAATGGAGACAGCGTGTTTGAGAAAGCGCTCAGGGAATTGTTCGGCCTTAAGGAGGCGCAGCTTTTCCTGGGGGCGGGGGAAGAAGGATTTCTGTGTATGGCGGCAATACCTGCATCTAAAAATAGTTTCATGGAGAGCAGGAATATGTGTCTGGCAGTTGAGCTAAGAAGCAGGGCCTTGTCCCTGGCCCTTCAGGGCTCCTTTCGGTTTGCTTTTGTACCGGATATGGAGTTTCATGTTAACTGCGGCATATCCAGAACACGCTTTATGGTGGAGGCCTTTGGAGAGGTCAGGGAACCCATTCCCCTGGCTGGTCCCTTTTCTATAGGGGATACCTGTCTGGCCGTAGGGTTTGACCGGGGGCCGTCTTTTGCCATGTTTGCCAATCTTTATATAAGGGAAATCCACTTGTTTGGGGCTGTAATGCTTACTGTGGCAGGGTCGGTCCCAAAGCTGGATTTGCTGTCCGCAGCAGTCAGTGACCTGTCCATTCCCATTTTGGTGAGAAATCTGCTGGGACTATCCTTTGACGGTCTTGACAGCATTGATTTTATACGTATATTGGGGCTTCCTTTTCAGGACATGCAGGCATTTGACCGGGAAATAGTTAAGAGTGCGGACGGAGCCCGGCTGGCTGAGGCATTTAACCAGAGAATCCATGATAACAGCCTGGTATTGGAGAGGGATCAGGTAAAGGCGTCTCACTTTGGAGATGGAGTGGACCTGGTGGACCAGCGGCGGATGCGGCATTATTACATAGACGGTTCAGGCAATATAAAGCTTACGGCCCAGTTCTACTATGCGGATGTAAATACCAGGCTGGGCAGTTACACGGTGGAGCGGGGAATCTTTGTATGCGGAGTCATTGAGATTTTCAAGGTCCGGTTCGAGGTTCTGTTTTCCTTCCGGGAGGGAGATGGGGTGCTGGCGTATGGACGCATACCGGAGGTTAATCTGGGATTCCTGAAGTTGGGTCCCTCCAAAGCAGGGCAGGAGTCCGGAGAAGCCCTTCCCGTGCCGGCGGACAGTGTGCTGAGGCAGTTTATGGGTAAGGAGCAGAGGGGGATTGTATTTTTCCTGTCCGCAGGCAAGAAGGATGTGACCTTCTATCTGGACGGACGGATTGAACTGCTGTCCATCCTGTATTTTGAAACCAGGATTATCTTCTGTAAGGGGCTTATATCCATTGATGTGCGGTTTAACTGGCTGGCGATTTTTGATGTAAGCATTCATTTAAAGGTGAATTACCAGGATTTTAACCGGGGCGGGTTTGAATTCCGTTTGGTGATTGATACGTCCAGGCTGGCGGAAAAACTGAAGGCGGTGCAGGAGAGCATAAACAGAGCCATTGACCGGCTCAGAGATAAGATTAAAAATGCTACCAGGGAGATTGACAGGGCCCAGGCCCATGTGAATGAACTGTATGGCCAGATTGATTCCCTGAACCGTAAAATTGAAGACTGCAAACGCTCCATCAGGAATGCCAAGTGGTGGAAGAAGGCATTTGTGGCCATTGCAAAGGGAATTGAGATAGGAGCCTATGAGGTGGCCAAGGCCGGCATATATGTGGCAATTGGAGTGGCCACAGCCGCCCTTCAGGTGGCCAAAGCCGCGGTGCAGTTGGCTGGTAAGGTGGGAGAAGGTGTCATGAAAGCGGTCAATGCCGTGATACAGGGGGCATTGTCATTTTTCTATATCAACCGGCTGGAGCTGTACGGCAAGGCTAATATGAGCGAACAGGAATTCAGGGCATCCATTGAGTTTGTCGCCCTGGGAAAGACCTACCGGTACGAGACAAAGATGGGCCACTCTGCCCTGAAATCCGATGCGGCAGGCGCGGTATCAGGTAATATGAACGGGCAGATGAAGAATGATTTGGACCACATTGAGGACGGGGCTTTCCGCAGTAATTTCAGGAGGTACAGCCATGAGACGTATACCATAGAAGAGCAGTGCAGACGCCTGGCAGGTGCCAGGGAACAGATGAAATCTTCCACAAGGCTGATGCGTTCCATGCAGGAAGCCTATATCAGGGAGTTTAGCGAACCCATGTCTGACTTTGACCAGATGAACCAGGAGTATATGAATGCCCTGGACTGTGTGGGCGGTATTCTGAGTACGGGGGAACAGGCCGGGGATGTGAAGGCGCTGTCCGGTTCCATGGGGGGATTAAAGCGTAAGATTATCCTGAAAGAAAAGGAGGGCGTGTTCCGGGATGAGGAGCTGTCTGAGCTGAAGGATGTCATTCGCAATTACGACCAGGCAAAGCTGCTGTACGATGAGGTAAAGAAGAGCATGTCCGCGGTGGAGAGTCAGAGAAAGCAGATGCTCTCGTATGCAGAGCTTCAAAAGCAGAAAACAGGTGAGCAGAAACAGAAGAAGGCGCTGTCCGCGGCGGAGGGGAGTATGGAGCGCGTGCTGAATAAGACCGAGGAAGCCATGTACCGCAGCTTTCCTGTGGACCGCAGCGGCAAAAATTACATTAATCTTTCCCGGGAAGGATTGATTCACCAGTATATGGACGAGGCCAGGCAGGAATTTGGGGCCCGGACTTCTGAAAATGTGCGCGTAATGAGGAACAGGAGCCGCAAGGGCAGGTATGACAGCAGGCTGTAGGCTGTGAACAGGCAAGATGCGAGGCGTTAAAACACGAAGCAGAAAAATGATTTTGAACAGATAATGAAAAGGAGATTGGCAGATGGATGAAAAAAGAAAGAGGGTCACTGCGCCGCGAATCGCGGCGGCCCTCAGCGCCCTGCTGGCAGGTGCGGCTCTCTATACGGTGAGCGGCTCTGAGCGTCAGGGCATACAGGTAAAGGAGTATACAGAGGCCGCAGAGGCGGCGGACAGTACAATTATGGTTTACATGAACGGAAGCGACCTGGAAGGGGATTATGGAGCAGCCACAGCGGACCTCAGGGAAATGATGGATGCCCTGAGGACGGCGGGACAGGAGGAAAATTTCCCCTCTCTTCATGTGGTGGTTGAGGCAGGCGGCTCCACCCGGTGGGAGCTGGATGAAATGGATGGTGTACCCTATGCCAGATTTTCTCTGACAGAGGATGGGATATCCTCCATGGAACCCATGGAAATCAGGAACATGGGGGATGCGGATACACTGTCGGATTTTGTTAATTACGGTGTCCAGTCTTATCCGGCCAACCATTATGGGTTGATACTGTGGAATCATGGAGGAGGTCCGGTGGGTGGATATGGAAGCGACAGCCATTTTGACGGGGATGGGCTATCGTTAGAGGAGATAAGAGAGGCTCTGGACCATTCTGTTATGGCAGACAGCGCCTTTGACTTTGTGGCATTTGACGCCTGCCTTATGGGAAGCGTGGAGATTGCTGACTGCCTGGAGGGAAGGGCCGGCTATGTCATTGCATCTCCGGAGCTGGAACCTCAGGATGGATATGATTACAGCTGGATGACGGCTCTGGGAGACAGTCTGCCGTCTGATATGGAATGGGGAGAAGCAGTGGGCCGGTCTATGGTGGATGCCTATGATGCCTACTATGCCTCAGGTACTGCGCCTGTTGCCATGAGCCTTTTGGATATGAAGGAATATCCGGCGTTTCATGAGGTATTTCACCAATATATGGACGGGATACCCCAGGAACTGCGGGAAGAGCTGTACAGGGAGCTGGGAAAGGACAGAATGAAAATGCTGGCATTTGGCAGCAGACAGGCGGGAGGTTCTCCGGAGCTGGTGGATGTACTGGAATTCCTGGATGCCTGCCAGAGCGTATATCCGGATGAAAGCGCCTTTCAGACATTGAAGGAGGGGATGGGGAAGCTTGTGACGGATCAGTGGGCAAAAGGCTATCCCAGGCATCCAAGCGGTCTTACTATATACCTGCCAAGCGGTTCCAACCCCTATCTGAGCGAGGAGCTTGAAACGTATGATACCACAGGATTTTGCAGTGCCTACAGGCAGCTGACGGACGGATATGCGGCGTATCTGGCCCGGGAAAGCGGCGTGGAATGGGGGAACATAAATGCGCATAAGGACGGCACCGTGGAAATCAGCATAGCCCCCGAGGATGTTTCCGACGTGACAGGAGCGTATTTGGCTGTATTCTGTCCTGTGGGGGATGACGGGAACTACTACCTTCTCTGCACAGACAGTGATGTGGATATTGGCGTGGACGGTACCCTGCAGGCAGCTCCGGAGAACAGCTATATGGGAATGAAGGGGCAGGTACTTTGCCTGATTGAAACCATGAATCTGGATGCATACACGGAATATATGGCCCCGGTGCTCTATAATGGGGAGCTGTGCACGATGCGTATAGGGTTTGACGAGGAGCATGAAGACGGGCAGATTCTTTCCGTGACACCCGCAGGGCAGACCTCCGAGGCCGCAAAGCAGATTTATGAGTTAAAGGAGGGGGATAGGGTGACTCCGCTTTATCTGGTTGAACATATGGAGGACGTGGAGGAGGAACCGGTTGATGGGGCAAAAGATAGGGCCAAAGATGAGGCCAAAGATGAGGCAAAAAATGAGGCAAAAGATGGGGGCAAAAATGAGACAAAAAATGGGGTCCAAAATGGGGCAAAAGATGAGACCATAGATGAGGCCAGAGATGAGGCCAAAGATGAAGCCGGCGATGAAACAAAAGATGAAATCAGAGATGAAACCGGAAATACTGCCAAGAGCTCTCACGGAGAGACGGGTCATAATCCAGACCAAATCACGGAGGACAGGTACTACACGGACAGCTACTATATGGGAACTGAATTTTATATAGAAGAACCGGATGATATGCTTTTAGAGACAGTACCTGTATCCGGGGATGGATATTTCTACGGTTTCATGCTGATGGATGTACGGCAGAATATTTACTATACGGATTTTACCGGCATAGAGACAGAAGATACCGGTTCATGAACAGAGAGGAGAAAATAAATTATGAGCAAGACAAGCAGGGAATTGATTGAATTCTGCAAGGGAAAGCTGGGCACACCATATGTGTTCGGCATGAAGGGGCAGGTCCTGACGGAAGCGCTGCTGAAACAGCTGGCAGCGGAAAACCCCAAGGTCTATACACCCCAGTACATAACTAAGGCCAGGAGTTTTATGGGAAAGCACTGTACGGATTGTTCCGGCCTGATTACCTGGTGCACCGGTATATTGAGGGGAAGCGCCAATTATAAGGAGACTGCCCGTGAGGTACAGCCCATAGGAGCATTGAATGAAACAATGGCAGGCTGGGCTCTATGGAAGCCAGGGCATATCGGGGTGTACATTGGAGACGGAACATGCATTGAGGCCAAGGGAATCAATTACGGTACGGTGGAGACAAGGGCGCAGGATACACCCTGGGTCAGTGTGCTGAAACTTAAGGATATTAACTATTCAGAGCAGGTAAGTGAATCAGCAGTTCCATCAGTCCATCCCACGGGATGGGTCAAAGAAGACGGAGGGGTCCGTTTTTATCTGGAACCGGAACGGTATGTGGCCAATGATTGGTATCAGGACAAAGGCCAGTGGTTCTGGTTCGACGGTTCCGGCCATGCGGTGCGGAATAACTGGTATCTTTATAAAGATAATTGGTATTATTTTGGGACAGATTTTGCAATGGTTAAGGGCCTTCAGCTTATCAAAGGAAAGCCGTATTACTTTAACCGGGATGGACAGATGGCAAAGCTTGGGACACGGTTTATGGTACAGGTGGACAAAAACGGCGTACTGCATTTTCCGGAAGAAGAATCCGCGGAGATTCCCATTAGTACGGGAGGAATATCGGTGGAAAATGGAGACGGCAGGGAGCCGGAACATACATCACCTGGCAAAACAGAAGGAAAAAACCCTGCGCTGGCAGCGTACGAGGGCAGCGAATATACGGCTGGTGCAGTGCAGCCTCCGGTCACAAAGGCAGGAACCGCTTCAGAAGCAGATCGTAAAGCGGGATATGCCCAGGGAGAACGAAGGATATCGGATGCAGGTATCTGCCTGATTAAACAGTTTGAGGGCTGCCGTCTGGAGGCGTACCGCTGCGCGGCAGGGGTCCCCACCATTGGATATGGGCATACGGCCGGCGTGTCCATGGGGATGAAGATTACCCAGGCACAGGCAGAGGCATATTTGAGGGAGGACCTAAGGGCCTTTGAGAAGGCTGTAAATAAGGTGCTGGAGTGCAGCGTAACCCAAAACCAGTTTGACGCCCTGGTAAGCTTTGCCTATAATCTGGGGGCAGGCGCTCTCAGGAACAGTACGCTCTTGAAGCGTCTGCACGCAGGTGATGTGAAAGGGGCAGCGGATGAATTTCCTAAATGGAACAAAGCGGCAGGAAAGGTACTGGAGGGACTCACCAGACGGCGGATGATGGAACGGCAGTTATTTTTATCATGACAGGGGACAGAAGGGCGGTGGTTGGTATTGCCCAAGGGAAATGTCAGATAATTATAGATAGATGTGAAAGGAAAGGGCAGAGGTGGGAAACTCTGCCCTTTTAATGTGCTCTGCATAAAGTGTCCGCCTTATGTGTTTCGGATAGTCTTTTCACTGCCGTATTCTCTCCCTGCCGCCTTCCCGTCACCCGGGTCCCCTTTCCGCCATATCCCCTTCCGCATGCACATGACGCGGATGCCTGCGGAAATAATCGGATACATCATGCCTGTAGCTGCGGGAGCAGCAGCATGAAATACCGCCTGTAAAGGAAAGAATGCCCTGGGTTGGTTCAAAGGACCGGACATTTGACAGATTGGCTATGGTGGATGCCCGGACCTGACGAAAGGGCGGCTTCAGCTTTTCTGACAATTCTTTTATGCCGGAACGGAAGGTATATACTCCGTCTGAGCAGTGTATATTGCACATATGAGTTCCTTTTACAGTTTCTATATAATAGATGCTGGAAAAGGAAAGCCGGGTGTCACGGCTGCTGCCGTGCACGATTAGAAATCCATCTGCGGAAGTTACACGGCGGTTCAGATAGGTCAGGATGTTCAGGCAGGAGCGCTCTAAGTTGTCATGGACAGGATGGATATAACCTGCAACGCCGCGGACAGAGTGGCTGTTGATGAGACGGGCTGCGGTGCTGTAATCACTGCTCACTATGCAGACCATAATTTGACTGCTGAAAGATGTAAGCCTGTCCAGTACATCCGGCCAGTCAGGCCGGCTGTCGCTGTCAAAGAACATGAGCCACAGATCTGCGGGAGAGCCGGCAGCTTCCTTGATGAGTTCTTCCGGCGTCAGGCTTCTGAAGGCATATAGCTCCATGCCCCGCAGATGCCGGTTGGAGATGGCTGCGTCTGCAGCTGTGTAAAGTTGTCTGAAAAGCTGATTATGTTCAGTTGATATAACAATATTCAAACCAGATTCCTCCTTTGTTCCGGTTAAAAGCATTCATGGGGTGGTTACAAGATTCATCCGATATACAGAACATATGTTCGATTAAAACCGGATAGAAAAGGCCGTCCAAAGCCGACAGGCATGTGAAACAGATACCTGAATGTCGGCCCGGGCGGCCTTTTGGCCTAAATGCCTGTGAGAATCTGTGCAGCACCTTCCCTTCAGGCCATGAGGCTGCGCAGTTTGCGGAGGATCTTTCCATGACGGTAATGAAGGGTGGTTACGGGAACTCCGGTTTCCCTGGAAATCTGGCGCAGGGACTGGTCGTAACAGTAAATACGGCGTATGATATCCTTCTCTCTGGGGTCCAGGTCCTTCATGGCCTCAAAGAGCAGAGAGCGCTCCAGAGCTTCCTCTGCCTGTTCATCCACAGGCTTGGCTCGGGTGTCCTGAAACAGATCACAGCCGTTAAAATCTTCTGTGTCCAGTGCATTATAATAAAATGTCTTGTTATGAATATCTGATTCCCGGAAATACCGCTCCTTCCGCTCGCCTTTGCAGTATAGTTTATAAATTTCTTCTGACACATATACATTCCGGTTATCAATGCGTATGTAATATTGCATATTTTCCACCTCTCATGTGGAAAAGGAAATCTGTGATGTATTTTAAAGATATCACTGAGGGGGGATTTTGTCAAGAAAAATCAGAACATATGTTCGATTTGGCGGATGAATGGTATAGAACAACGAAACAAAACAGGATTTTGTGGAAAGGAAGCATGTGATGTACTTTCTGTTGAATATTATTTTTTGCAGTGCTAAAGTAGATGGTGAAGCGGTTGTTCCATGCCCGGGCATGACGCGGTTTATCTGACAGGAATGAGGGTTCAGTCACTCCGCGGTATGGCAGAGGAAAAAATGGGAACAATCAAGGAAAATCCAAGGAGGAGGTAAAGACAATGGGACATCTTACAACCCGTGACGCATACCGGAACCTGGGTGAACGTATCAACTGGTTTACCCAGGGGGCTCCGGCCTCTGAGACACTGTATAAGATACTGCAGGTCCTATATTCTGAAAAGGAGGCCAAATGGGTGGCGCTGCTGCCGGTACGCCCGTTTACCATAAAAAAGGCGGCAAAGATATGGGGGACTTCGGAGTATAAGGCGGAAAAGCTGTTAGATCATCTGTGCGGCAAGGCATTGCTGGTGGACTCCTGGGACAAGGGAGTGCGGAAGTTCGTGATGCCCCCGCCAATGGCCGGGTTTATTGAATTTGCTCTGATGAGGACCAGGGGAGATATTGACCAAAAGTATCTCAGTGAATTGTATTACCAGTATATGAATGTGGAGGAGGATTTCATCAAGGATTTGTTTTATGCCACGGAGACAAAGCTGGGCCGTGTGTTTGTCCAGGAGCCGGTTCTGACCAATGACAAGATGAACCACATTCTGGATTATGAGCGGGCGACCCACATCGTGGAGGAGGCAGAGTATATCGGTCTGGGGCTATGCTACTGCCGTCATAAAATGTCTCACGCAGGCCATCCCTGCGAGATTAACGCTCCCTGGGATGTATGCCTGACCTTTGACAATGTGGCGCGTTCCCTGGCCCAGCACGGGGATTACTGCAGACTTATCTCCAGGGAGGAGGCGCTGGATGCGCTGGAACGCTCCTACGCCAGCAATCTGGTACAGATAGGGGAAAATGTGCGGGAGCACCCGGCTTTTATCTGCAACTGCTGCGGGTGCTGCTGTGAGGCGCTCCAGGCTGCCAGGCATTTCAGTCCCATGCAGCCGGTGGCCACCACCAATTATATTCCTGATATTACCGGGGACCAGTGTGTTGGCTGCGGAAAGTGCGCAAAGACATGTCCGGTATTGGCTATATCCATGGAGGAAGGAGAAAACGGAAGGAAGCGGGCCGTGGTGGATAAGGATATTTGTCTGGGCTGCGGCGTATGTGCCAGGAACTGCGGTGTCAAGGCCATTCACATGGAGCGCAGGACGGAGCAGATCATCACACCGGTGAACAGCACCCACAGATTTGTTCTTCAGGCCATTGAGAAGGGAACATTGGCAAATCTGGTGTTTGACAACCAGGCGTTTTCCAACCACAGGGCCATGGCCGCCCTGTTCAGTGCTATCCTGGAGCTGCCGCCGCTTAAGCAGGCCATGGCCAGCAAACAGTTCAAGTCTGTTTACCTGGACAGGCTGCTGGCGGCGAAGCGGGAGAAGGGATGAACAGGGAGAAACAATTAATAATAGATTTCAGGGATTACAGGAGAGACGGAAAGGGAAGAAGGGTAAAATCTTCATCCCTTTCCATTTTTATTATATTGTTTATTATAATTTAAAAAATCTACAATTTACTCTTGACGAAACCGTTTTCATGAGTTAGTATGTACATAACGATACAAGAAACCGTTTTCATGGGAGGGGAGGTTAAGATTTCATATGGATTCATTGTTTTCTCTTGCAGGGAAAAAGGCAGTGATTACAGGCTGTGCAACAGGCATCGGCAAAGGTATGGCAGCCGGGCTTGCCAGGGCAGGAGCAGATATCATTGCGCTGGATATCGGGGATTTGGAAGATACCAGAAGGACAGTTGAAAATCTGGGGCGGGAGTGCCGGTGTTACCATGTGGATTTGTCAGTTTCTTCTGATGTGGATGAGGTGTGGATACGCCTTTTGGAAGAAGCCGGTCATGTGGATATCCTGTGCAATAATGCAGGTATGCAGTTTCGGAAGAATGCATTTGAATATCCGGAAGAGATGTTTGATAAGGTGATTGCTGTTAATCTGAAGGCGCCGTACCGGTTGTCCCAGAAGGCCGCCATTCACTTTCGGGACCAAGGGTTGAAAGGGAAAATCATCAATACCGCCTCTCTTTTTACCACCTTCGGAGGTGTTGAGGTCAGCGGTTATACCTGCTCCAAACACGGGGTCATGGGCATGACGAGGGCATTGTCCAATGAATTTGCACCTTACGGTATATGCGTCAATGCCATTGCGCCGGGCTACATAGCCACAGAGCTTACAAAGGCAATCTGGAGTGATTCAAAGCGGCGGCAGCCCATGGATGAGCGAATTCCGGCAGGACGTTGGGGGACCCCGGATGATTTTGAGGGTCCGGCAGTATTTCTTGCCTCCAGGGCATCGGATTATATAACCGGGATCATGATTCCGATAGACGGCGGGTATTCTGCCAGGTAACAGGTTAATTATGCGCGTTACGCGCAGGAATAAAAGGAGAAGAATACAATGAAGAAAAGAAGCGTTATGATGGCACTGGGTCTTGTGATGACACTGACAGCATGCGGAGGGGGAAATGCAGGAACCACAGCGGCACCATCCTCCGGCTCAGAGACACAGACAGAGGCTAAGGCAGAGGAAAAAACAGAAGGAGATACTGCCGCACAGGAGGAGAATAAGGAGGAGAGCAAGACTGAGGCATCCGGTGACACAGTCACCTTAAAACTTTCCAATAACCAGCCGGATGGAAACTGTACCACCATAGCCGTGGAGTGGTTTGCGGACCAGGTAAGGGAGCGCACAGACGGACGGGTCAACATTGAGGTGTACAACAACGGCACCCTTGGAGATGCCATCTCCTGCCTGGAGCAGCTCCAGTATGGCGGCATGGATATTGTAAAAGCCGATCTGTCCACCATGACTAATTTTGTGGATGAGTACAATGCCTTAATGATGCCTTATATTTATAAAAATACAGAGCATTTCTGGAAGGTACATGGCGGGGATATCGGTATGGGAATCCTGCGCGGGGATAAGATGAAGGAAAAGAAGCTTTACGGCCTTACCTACTATGACGGAGGAACCAGATGTTTCTATAACACCAAAAAGGAAATCCATTCCCCTGCGGACATGAAGGGTATGCTGGTAAGAGTACAGCAGTCCGAACTGATGATGTCCATGGTGGAGGCTTTAGGCGGCCAGTCGGTAGCGACAGCGTATTCCGAGGTGTATTCCGCGCTCCAGACCGGCGTTGTGGACGCTGCTGAGAATTCCATCGTCAATTATCTGGACCAGTCCCATTTTGAAGTGGCTCCCTACTTTGTGGAGGACCATCATACAAGGTCGGCCGACATCCTGGTCATGGGCGAAAAGTCACGTGAAAAACTGAGTGCCGAAGATCTTAAAATTATTGATGACACGGCTCTGGAATCCTGGGAGTACCAGAAGGAGCTGTGGGCAGAGGCAGAGGAAGAATCCAAACAGAAATTACTGGAGCAGGATGTCACAATCACTGAATTGACTGAGGAAGAATTAAAGGCGTTCCAGGATGCCTGTGAGCCAATCTGGTATTCCTATGAAGGCGGCGCCTATAAGGACATCATTGACCAGATTGTAGAAGCAGGCAAGTAGGGGACTGGCATATAGGAGACTGAAGATGCTGAAAGGAATAAAGAAGGTACTAATTGATATTTTCAATCTGTTTTACAAGGTTATATATGGTTATGCAAGGTGGGTCCTGGCCGTTGTAATCGTAATCATATGCGCCCAGGTATTCTGCAGGAATATACTGCGGACCAATATCCGCTGGAACCAGGAGGTGGCGCTGCTGCTTACGATTTGGATGGCGTTCCTGGGCATTGCCATTGGGGCGGAAAAGAACCTGCATATCGGCGTGGAGCTGTTTTATGATAAGTTTCCGGTAAAGATTAGGAATGTGATTGATGTGCTGAACCGGATTATTACGCTGCTGGTAGGCGCTTTCTTCACTGTCTACGGGGTCCGGATGGTGCTGTCTACCATGGATTCGAGGCTTCCGGTAACAAAATGGCCGTCATCTCTTATGTATATTATGATACCGGTCAGCGGCGTTGCCATTATCTACTTTACGGTCCTGGATATAATGGGCCTGAAGAAATACAAGAAAACCGATGATGCGGGTAAGTTTAACAGAGAGGAGGAGGAAAAAGAATGAACCCAAATATAGCTATCGCAATCCTTCTCATAACCTTTGTGCTGCTTATTATGATTAAATGCCCTATTACCTTTTCAATGATTATATCCACAGCCTTCACCATGCTGTATATCCAGGTGCCTGTCATGACCCTGGTGCAGCAAATGTCCAAACAGCTTAACTCATTTTCACTGCTGGCAATCCCTTTCTTCATCCTTATGGGGGAAATCATGGCTGCAGGCGGTATATCCAGCCGCCTGCTGGCCTTTGCAAATGTATGCGTGGGGCAGATAACCGGAGGTCTGGCACATGTAAATGTACTGGCATCCATGCTGTTCGGCGGTATCTCCGGTTCTGCCATTGCCGATGTGTCATCCCTGGGAGCCCTGGAAATACCCATGATGGAGGAGGCTGGATATGAAAAGGATTTTTCCATAGCAGTTACCGTGGCCAGCTCCTGTCAGGGACTGATCATCCCGCCCAGCCACAACATGGTACTGTACTCCATGGTGGCAGGAGGCGTGTCTGTGGGAAGCCTGTTCTGCGCCGGTTATATCCCGGGTATTATGCTGGGGGTTTTCATAATGGGAATGTGTTATATCATTTCCAAGAAAAAGCATTATCCCAAAGGAAAGAAGCTGCCTTTTAAGGAAGCACTCAGGGTTACAAAGGATACATTTTTCGCAATGCTTGCAATGGTTATTATCATCGGCGGCGTATCAGCTGGTTTTTTCACCGCCACGGAATCAGCGGCAGTCGCCTGTATTTACTGCCTGTTCGTAGGATTTTTTATTTACAGGGAGCTTCGCTTTAAGGATATTCCGGTAGTGCTGGGAAATACCATTAAAACCCTTTCCATGGTATATGCGCTTATTGCCGCGGCAGGCGCCTTCGGCTGGGTGATGGCATATCTGAATGTCCCCACCCTGGCCACAAACCTGCTTCTTGGCATCAGCGACAACAAGATTGTGGTATTGCTCCTGATCAACCTGATTCTGCTTTTGCTGGGATGCGTTATGGACCTGGCGCCTCTGGTGCTAATTATGGCCCCCATACTGCTTCCGGTTGTGACAAAATTTGGGATGAGTCCCATCCAGTTTGGAGTCATGATGATGCTGAATCTGGGAATCGGATTATGTACACCGCCTGTGGGAACGGCATTGTTTACAGGATGCGCCATTGGAAATATGAAAATTGAAAAAGTTTCAAAGGCCATGCTGCCGTTATATATTCCCATGCTCATCACATTACTGCTTGTGACCTTCATTCCGGCGCTGACAATGACGCTGCCTGAACTGATTATGAAATAGGAGGTAAACGGATATGAAGACAGCACTTGTAACAGGAGCAAGCAGGGGGATTGGTTTGGCCATTGCGCGGGAACTGGGGGTAAACGGTTATCAGGTTGCTGTCATGGCTACACGCGGTGAATCCTTTTATCCGGAAAGTACCAGAACACTCCGGGATGCAGGTATTTCCTATGCCTGGTATGCCGGTGATATAGGAAAGTCCGAGGACAGAATCCGTATTGTCCGGGAAGCAGCAGAACACTTCGGGGAAATCCATGTGCTGGTCAACAATGCGGGGGTGGCGCCGAAGGTAAGGGCGGATTTGCTGGATATGACAGAGGAGAGCTTTGACTATGTAATAGGGACCAATACAAAGGGAACTATGTTCATGACACAGACAGTGGCACGGCAGATGATGAAACAGCCTGTGTATGGAGGCAAGCGCGGGACAATTATCAACATTTCATCCTGCTCCTCCCAGGTATCATCCGTTAACAGAGGGGAGTACTGTGTTTCCAAGGCAGGAATCTCCATGCTCACCAAGCTTTTTGCGGACAGGCTGGCTCCTGAGGGCATATTTGTATATGAAATAAGGCCCGGAGTCATCCGTACCGATATGACCAGCCAGGTGGAAGAAAAGTATACGGAATTAATCAAACAGGGGATGTTCCCCATTGCGAGATGGGGAGTTCCGGAGGATGTGGCAAAGGCAGTCAGGGCGTTTTGTTCCGACGACTTCTGTTACACGACAGGCAATTACATAGATGTGGATGGAGGGTTCCACATCCGGCGTTTATAGGATGTGGTTTCAGCATATGGATATTAACAGGATACCTTTTTATCAATACAATACAATCATAGTCGGAACCGGAGCAGCCGGTCTTAATGCAGCCGTAACGCTTCATAAGCTGGGGCAGAAAAACATTGCCCTGATTACAGAAGGACGGTACATGGGAACTTCCAGGAATACGGGTTCAGACAAACAGACCTACTATAAGATGACCCAGTGCGGCAGTGAACCGGACAGCGTCAGGAAAATGGCAAAAACCTTGTTTGAGGGCGGATGTGTGGATGGAGACATTGCCATGGCCGAGGCCGCAGGCTCTCTCAGGGCATTTTACCATCTGGTGGATATCGGGGTTCCTTTTCCTTTTAATAAGAGCGGGGAATATGTGGGGTATAAGACGGACCATGATCCACTTAAGAGAGGTATTTCCGCAGGGCCGCTGACATCCAAATACATGACCGAATGTTTGGAACGCCAGGCAGAGGAACGGGGAATACCGCTCTTTGACGGCTATCAGGCAGTACGCCTGCTTACAGAGGAGAAGGACGGTGACAAGAGGGCGGCAGGCATCATTGCCCTGAATAAACAAAAGGCCGCTTCGCCCGATGAACGGTATGCCGTATTTTCAGCAGTCAACATTATATGGGCCACCGGCGGGGAAGCTGGAATGTATCAGGCCAGCGTATATCCTGTCAGCCAGACAGGCGGAATGGGGGTACTGCTGGAGGCGGGAGCTGTTGCAAAGAATCTGACTGAGTCCCAGTTTGGAATTGCATCTGTAAAACACAGGTGGAATCTGTCAGGGACATTCCAGCAATGCCTGCCCCGATATCTGTCTGCGGAGCAGGACGGAAGCCATGAGAGGGAATTCCTGAATGATTATTTTGACACGCCCAGACAGCTTTTGACGGCAATTTTCTTAAAAGGGTATCAGTGGCCCTTTGACCCCAGAAAGGTTGAAGGGCAGGGATCATCTCTTATTGACCTGCTTGTTTATCAGGAGACAGTCTTAAAGGGAAGACGGGTCTTTCTGGATTTCATGCATAACCCGTCCCCGCTGATGGAAGGGGGAAATGTCTCGTTCCGGTACCTGGCAGGTGAGGCAAGGGAATATCTTGAGAATTCCAGGGCTCTTTTGGATACACCCTATGAGCGGCTGAAACATATGAATCCGTCGGCAATTGAAGTTTACAGCAGCCATCACATTGATTTGTCCGGAGAGTATCTGGAGATAGCTGTGTGCGCCCAGCATAACAACGGGGGAATTGGAGGAAACCAGTGGTGGGAGAGCAATATCCGGCATCTTTTTGCGGTCGGTGAGGTTAATGGTTCCCATGGCATATACCGTCCCGGAGGAAGCGCACTGAATGCGGGGCAGGTCGGCGCCATACGCGCCAGCCAGTATATTGTGAAGCGGTATGGAGGAGAACCCTGCTCCAGGGAGCAGTTCCTCAGCAGACATATGAAGGAGGTGGAAGAGGAGACTGCCTTTGGAGAACGCGTCCTGCGCGGGTCTGAAAGCTGTATGACGGATGTGGCCGGCCAGCGAAGGCTGCTGGGAATCAGGATGACCAAATATGGTGCATGTATCCGCTCAGAGGAAGGGATACGGACAGCGCTTGAGGAAAACCTGAGACAGAGGGAACAGCTGGAGCAGAAGGTTATGATTAAGGGGCCGGAGGTACTTAAGGATTTGTATAAACTGAAGCATCTTCTTATAAGCCAGTTTGTATATTTAGAGGCCCTGAGGGATTATGACGCCAGAGTGGGTATCAGCAGAGGATCCTATCTGGTATATAATGCCGGGGGGCAGGTACCTAACCCGCATTTGGATGAGCGGTTCAGGAACAGGACGGAGGAGACGGACACAACCGTACTGCAGGAGATTTATTATGAGGCGGACAGAAAAGAATGCCGCGTATCCTGGAGGCCGGTAAGACCCCTTCCTGACGAGGAAATCTGGTTTGAAAATGTCTGGAAAGATTACCGTGAAGATGGTATTATAAGGTAAAAGACGGTTAAAGGAGAATACCAATGGTAGGAATTCGTGATGTTGCAAAATATGCAGGGGTTTCTCCCAGCACAGTATCCAGAGCACTGTCAGGCGTGGCATTTGTAGAGCCAGAGACAAAAGAGAAAGTGATGAAGGCGGTCAGTGATTTGAATTATAAGCCCAATCTGGCGGCCAGGAGCCTGAAAAAAGGCGGAAGCAAGCTGATTGGCCTCATCATACCGGATATCATGAACCCATATTATCCGGAGG
>UMET01004520.1_pt1 | contig 42831 bp, 34 predicted proteins | sample 1964821 | NCBI WGS metagenome assembly UMET01 (sample SAMEA4836027, study PRJEB28245) | human gut metagenome | biome: gut microbiome; material: fecal sample | place: Denmark | collected 2008
CATAAGCTGCCAATCTTAAAAATGGAATCTACGAGAATTTCTCTCGAAGATATTTTCCTGGAATTGACAGAAGAGGGCAATGAAGTTGTTCAGGAAGATAGTTCTGAAGCTGCGTCAGAGGAAGCAGAACAGGCGGCAGAAGAAACAGAAGGTCAGGAGGAAATAGATCATGACAGCGATATTTAAAAAAGAATTCAAGGGCTATCTCACATCCATGATAGGATATGTATTTATTTTCTTTATCCTTCTTCTGGAAGGCATTTATTTTACTGCTTATAATATCCAGCAGAGCTATCCGATCTTTGGAATTACTCTGAATGCTATCACCTTTATCTTTTTGCTTCTGGTGCCTGTACTCACCATGAAGGTTGTTGCGGAAGAGAGAAAACAAAAAACAGATCAGCTGCTTTTGACGGCGCCGGTATCTGTGGGAAAAATTATCATGGGTAAATATCTCGCCCTTCTTGCGGTATTTTTGATACCGGTGGCTATTATCTGCACATACCCGCTGATTTTGGGAAAATACGGAACGATTTCTTATGCTATGGCATATACGTCAATTCTGGGATTTGTCTTTCTGGGAGCTGCGCAGATTGCGGTAGGCGTATTTTTATCTTCGATAACAGAGAATCCCGTAATTGCAGCAGTTATGACGTTTATCGTTCTCTTTGTCTGTTATATGATCACAGGAATTGCTACATTGATCCCGGAAACTTCCGGTTCTTCTCTGGCAATCTATATGTTGCTGACAGCGGCTCTGGCAATGATCATCTATCATATGATAAAAAATCTGTGGATTGCCGGGGGAATCGGTATCGCGGGGGAAGCAGCTTTACTGATTGCATACTTTGTGAAACCCACCTTATTTGAAAGCGGCATCCAGAAATTTTTAGGAATTTTCGATATTACCAGCCATTTTGATAATTTTACCAATGGTATTCTAGATCTGAATGGAGTGGTATATTTCCTTTCTGTAATTATTGTTTTTGTGTTCCTGTCGATTCAGACGATCACAAAGAGACGTTGGAATTAAGGAGGGCAAAGAACATGAAAGCAGATGTAAAAAAGAAGTTCCGGCAGTGGAAAAATACGCTGAAGGAAATGGGAAAAATAGATAAAAAGATATTAAAAAACGGTTCTTACAGTATGCTGTATACGGTGATTTTGATAGCGGCAGTTGTTGTGATCAATATGATTGTGGGAGAGATACCGGAAAAATATACACAGATCGATGTGAGCAGTCAGAAGTTGTATACGATTTCAGATGAGACGGCAGAATTTTTAAAAAATCTGGATCAGGATGTAACTATTTATCATATTGTTCAAAGCGGCGGCGAAGATGATGTGCTGGAGAAAATGCTGACCCGGTACGAAGAGGCATCTAAACACGTTATGGTGGAGAAAAAAGATCCGGTGTTATATCCGAACTTTACTTCCCAGTATACGGACGCTCAGGTGAGTGATAACAGCCTTATTGTGGTCCATGAGGACAAGAGTAAGGTAATTGACTACAACAGCCTCTATGAGATGGAATATGACTATTATACGGGCTCTGGAGGGGCAACAGGATTCGATGGAGAAGGTCAGATAGACAGCGCCATTTCTTATGTTACTTCCGATGACCTGCCGATTTTGTATACACTGCAGGGGCATGGAGAGCTGGAACTGAACAGCAGCCTGAAAGAAAGTCTGGAGAGAGCGAATTACCGGATAGAAACACTGAACCTTCTTTCGGAAGAAAATGTTCCCGAGGATACGGGATGCCTTATGATAATGGCTCCGCAGACGGATCTTTCAGAAGAAGAGGCAGAGAAAATCATTACTTATCTGGAACAGGGTGGGAAAGCCATGATCTTTACAGATTATACATCTGTTGAGATGGCGAATCTTAAAAAAGTTCTGGAAAATTATGGGGTAACTACAGCGGATGGAGTGGTTATGGAGGGAGACAGCAAACAGTATGTGATGCAGATCCCGTATTATCTGATTCCAAATATAGATAGTACAGAAATAACAGCAGATCTGATTCAGGATAACCGTTATATCTTAATGCCGGCTGCTCAGGCAATCAAAACGCTGGATTCTTACCGAGATACTCTGACGATTGAGCCGATTCTTTCCACGTCTGAAAAAGCATATATCAAGCAGGATGTGGAAAATATGAAAACCTTTCAGAAAGAGGATGGGGATGAAGAAGGGACTTTCCAGTTGGGAGTTAAGGTGGAAGAAACAGTGGATGAGGAGCATACCACGCAGATCGCTTACTACAGTTCTTCCAGTATTTTAGATCAGACAACGAATCAACAGGTTTCAGGAGGAAATACAGAGCTTGTTCTGGATACGCTGGGATGGATGTGTGAAAATAACGCGCCTGTGATTACAGTGGACAGTAAGAGTTTGATGATGAGCTATCTGACAATCCCAGAGTATGATGCGGGATATTGGGCGGCAATCACCTGTGGAATTCTTCCGGCAGCATTTCTTCTTGTGGGAGCTGTTGTATGGTTTAGGAGGAGAAAACGGTAATGAAGAAAAAGAGAGGATTGCTTGCTGTTGTGGGAATACTTCTTCTTGCGGTCTTGATCGGCATTTACTTTTTAGTGAAGGGGCTGAATCAGGAGGAGACAGACACGGAGCAAGAAACAACAGAACCAACGGGAGAAGAGATTCTAGCAATGAGCAGCGAGGATATAAAATCGCTTCGGTTTCAGCTGGACGGCAGAGAAGTTGTCTGGAATAGAAAGGAAGATCAGTGGAAGTTGGAGGGAGAAGAAGAATTTCCTGTAGATACGGAAAAGATAGAGCCCCTGCTGTCAGCGGTATCTTCTATAACGGCAGACAGAAAGCTGGAAAATGTAGAAAATCTGAAGGATTATGGTTTAGATGAACCGGTGAATTGCATTTTTATTACGAAAGAGGACGGCAGTGAGGAAACAATTTATGTGGGAAATAAAAATCCGTCCACAGGAGATACGTATGTATACTTGAATGACGAGGTATCTACGGTATATACCGTTTCTAAGGATCTGGCGGCTATCTTTTCCGGAGATATCTATGCGTTTGCAGTGAGTGAAGAATATCCGGTGATAACAGCGGGAAATATTACCTGCATAGAGGTGAAAAAAGAAAAAGACTCTTATACACTGGAAGCAGATGGTGCCTCCGATACGTCCTGGTCGGTAACGGATGAAAACGGCGATCGGAAAGCGGCGGATGGAACCAAGGCAGGGACACTTCAAAGTGCGGCAGCAGGACTTTCTTATGATGGATATTATGATAATGACTGCCAGGATTGGAGCGCTTATGGACTGGATAATCCTTCTATGACTCTGGTTATCCATTATACGGAAATGGAAGAAACAGAAGATGATAAGGAGACGGATGAGACAGAGAGTAAGGAAGAACCGAAGCAGGTAGAAAAATCGATTACTGTGTATGTGGGAAATGCCAGCGAAGATGGAAATTATTATGTCAGGTTAGGCGATTCCCAGGAGGTACATGGAATGTCTCAGAGTTCTCTGGATACACTGAAAAACGGTAAGGCATTTGATTACTGGGATTTGGGTGTAGAAGATATTGCCATAGCTGATCTGGATCATCTAAACGTGACGTACGGCGGAGAAGAGTATGTGTTGAAGCGGGAAGTTACGGAAGAAAAATCAGAGGATGAGAAAGAAGAAACAAAAGAAGTAACCCGTTACTATGTAGACGAGAAAGAAGCAGACAGTGCAAAATTCATGGATTTCTTCAGAGGCTGCCAGGATATGGTGTGTCAGAACCGTTTGGAAAAAGCGTCAGCTAAGGGCGAAGCGGAGCTTATCTTGCAGTATGTGGGAACAGATGGAAGTGAGATTACAGTAACGTATACACCGAGAGACGCCAGTTTTTATGAGGTTTCCGATTCTGAAGGGAATTATGGACTGGTAAATAAAATGAGTGTGAAAGAGCTGATTGATCAGTTGCTGGTATTGATAGAAGAGAAGTAAAGGCAGAAGAAGTAAAACAGCCGGATGAAACGATTTCCCAAAGTGTGGACAGAGGGAAATCGTTTCATCCGGCTGTTGATTATTCTTCTTTTGCTGCTGGTGAAGGCGTTGCAGAAGGTGTGGGTGTCGCTGAAGGCGTAGGCTCCGCGGTAGGGGTCGGAGTAGCCGGAGGTACGATGATCCGGTTCATTTTGCTTACAGCGCTTTCAATCAGGGCATTTGCATTATTTAGATAAATAACATCCTGAACATTATTTTCTTTTACGAAACTGATCAGGTTATCCTGATAATAACGATAATCAATAACATGGACGGTCTGATAACTGTTCACAAGGAAAGGAACAAATGCATTTCCGTAAGATTCCTTGATGACAACACAGGAAGAGCCGTCAGTAATGTTTGGATTTTCTATCTTTTCGTAGGGTTGATCCCCGGCGATAAAACACAGATATTTATTACCGGCAGAGTATTCGGCAGCATCAGCAACGACCTGACCAGTGATCTCCTGACCATCACTGGTTTTATAAGTCATAGAATTAACAGCCGGTACATAGGCGTTTACCGTGTCAGGGTTATTTTTTAACACATCCGACTGCTTACTGTAGCTGTAAAAACTTCCTATAAAACCGTCAAAAGATTGCTTTGTGAAAGAAGAAAGAGGAGCTGGCTCCATACCTTTTGCTTTCATCAGTTCCTGGTAGGCATAATAAGCGCCATCGGCAGTCCAGTGGTGATCTGTTTTAAAATACAGATATTCGCTGTTATGGGCTTTTAAAGTATCCATGACAGGAACGGGTTTGATGGAAGAATCCAGGTGTCCGTAGACATACTCAAAGGCTTTTCCCTGATCACTGGAACCAATTTTTTCCTGATTTTCCAGATCGAGATTAACGGCGATACTGGTGGGAACCAGGATGTCGTAAACATTAGCAACTCCTTTTAGCTGTTCTGCCACGGAGTTCATCATCATAATGTAAGCGTCAGCGCCTTCGCGGCTGAAGCCGTAAATCTCAAATCCACGGTTGTCAGCGACATAAATAGCGCCGGCTTTTTCCGGTTCATCATGAATCGTTCCATCAGGCGCAGGGGTAGGAGTGGCGGTGGGAATGGGAGTAGCTGTAATCTCAGCATCTGCATCCGGAATATCATCGCCTTCTACTACATCACCGTACAATTCTTCTGTAGTGATACCATACAATTTTTTGAATTTTGAATTGGCAGTAATTAAAGTTTCGCGGAAAGGAAAAGTATCTGCGTACCAGGTACTGATCCCATTGAAAAATTCTCCATTTAAAAAAGTGGAGACGGTAGGTTTTGGAAACTTCGTCAATTCTCTTTTTTCTACATCGGATTCTTTGGGGCGAAGGGGAAATAGGAGCCCAATGAATCCAAAAACGAGAAGCAGTCCGAAAAAGATGCGGATGGTCATCCGCATATACTTTTTACGGATTACATTTTTCTTGGTATAATATTCATCTTTATTTTTTCTCATGTCAGACGGTCCTTTTAAAATTGGAAATACAAAAATGGATTATAACTGTTTCCAACCAATGCCAGAGTAGACAGTATCAGTAAAACAGCCGGCATTATCATATCATAAGCGTAGACAATATGAGGAATACGATGATTTACCAGATGAAGTCTCTTTATGTAGGAACCCAGATTTTTGAGAATCGGTGTGGATGCAATAATACAGAAAATAAGGAGAAAAATATTATTCTGTATCACGATAGAAGTTGAAGCATTCATGAAACCGTTCTTGTTGAGTCCGAACATTCCTTTAAACAAAGTTCCCAGAGTTCCCAGTGATTCACAGCGGAACAGAGCCCAGCCAAAGTAGACAACGATCATAGCGTATATATGACTTACAAAAGAAGGCAGTTGCGCCAGCTTTTTCGTGAGAAATCTGTTTTCCATAAAGATAAAAACAAAGAAGTAGAGTCCCCAGAAAATATAATTCCAGCTGGCTCCATGCCAGAATCCGGTTAAGCCCCATACAACCAGAAGATTGATCGTTGTCCGGCGAGGACCCCGGCGGCTTCCGCCCAGAGGAATATAGACATAATCCCGGAAGAAAGAACTTAAAGATATATGCCATCTTCTCCAAAAATCTTTTATGGAATTTGCTATGTAAGGATAATTAAAGTTTTCATCATAATGGAAACCGATCATAAGTCCCATACCGATCGCCATATCGGAATAAGCCGAAAAGTCCAGATAAATCTGCAGCGCATAGAAAAGCAGACCGATCCAGATGCCTGCGGCAGGAATCGTTGCCAGATCTTTTGAAACAAGCGGCAGCAAAGTATCTGCTACAGAAGCACATCCGTTGGCGAGGATTGCTTTTTTTGCCAGTCCGATAGCAAATCGTTTGATTCCCCGGCACATTTCATCAAGCGTTACTCTTCGATTCTCGATTTCTTCAGCCACCAGCTGATACCGGACGATAGGACCGGCAATACACTGATGAAAGAGTGATGCGTACAGCAGAAGGTAGGAAAACTTTTCCTGCGGTTTAATTTCCTGGCGGTATACGTCAATCACGTAAGAGAGAAGCTGAAACGTGTAGAATGAAATACCAATGGGGAGTACGATCTGCGGTACTTCTTTTGGCAGATGAAAAAGGGAATTGGTAATTCCTGCAAAAAAATTCAAATACTTAAAGAAGCCCAAAAGCCCCAGCATGACTACACAATCACTGATCAGGAAAATTTTACTCCATTTGGTATCCTGATACTGATAAATCAGAAGAGCGAATATCCATGAGGCGAAGACCATGCTTACAAGAAGCAGAAGATATTTTGGTCCACCCCAGGAGTAGAAAATCAAGGAGAAAACAAGCATGACCATGTTTTTCTGCTTGATAGTACTTGCAAAATTATACGCAATAAGATTCAGCGCAAGAAAGAAAAATACAAAAAACAAGCTTGAAAAAACCATATTGCTCCTTTATATGATAACATCATAAATTATAATGTGGTGGATTGTCAGGTGAAAGATAAAAATCACTTTTTGAGGTGCACTCATCAGAAAAAACTGATGACAGATTTTTACAAAATGCAACAAAAAAGTCACTTTTATTCTATATAATATAATAATAAAGAAACGATGTCAACAAGAGAAGAATTACAAAAAAAGGAATTTTTAATAAAGATTTTAGTCAAAATGAAAGAAAAAAGAAAGAACAATTTATGAGAAAAAATCTCAAAAGATATTTATGTATGAGATTTTTTCTCAAAAAAATAGCGATAAAATATGAGAAAAAATCTCATAAAAAAGAAAAGCAAAGGAGAAAATAGGAATAGAAAAAATAGGAGAAGGAGAGAAAAAAGAAAGAGAGAATAAGAAAATAAAAAAGAGCTGCGGCACGTAGAACAACAGAGAGAATATTTATAAAATATTCAAAAAGTGTTTAGCGCCACAGCTCAGAGAAGAGTACTAGATAAAAAATATCTTTGCGGTTTCTAAGATTTTATCTGGTTCTTCTATATGAGGCAAATGTTTTTGGTGAGGTAAAAGCTCATATTCAATAGAAGGATTGATGGAAGTATATAAGGCGATACTTTCTTTTGCCCGGTTTTCTTCATTGCCTTGGAGGATATAGATACTGTTGTTGATTTTTTGAAGAGCCTGAGCAATATTGCAGTATAAATACTTTCCTTTCAGACTGGCAAGAAGATACTTGCCGTTTCCCTGATCTAAATGAGCGGATTCGTAATAAGCATCCATAAGATCTAAATCATAATGGAATGGATTGTGAAGATAATGCTCAGTGAACTGTAAATCAATATTGCCTCTTGCCATAATAAAATTATACAATAGAGTACCAATCAGGGGCAATTCTAAAATAAACTTGGCTGCTTTTGATTTTTTTGTGGGAACCTGATTCAGTACAGCAAGATCTTCAGGGTTGATCATCAGAATACGATTGATGATGGTTTCATCATTTCGACACGCCATAACAGCAAAAGAACCAGATAAACCACTGGTAATAACATCTGTTTTCTTTTTAATTACATTGTGAATGAAATCTGTTATCAACTGAACGTATAAAAAGTTTGTATAGGTAATTTTTGGACGGTCGGAACAGCCACAGCCTAATAAATCAATGGAGTATACTGTGTGATCAACAGCCAAAGCATCACAGAGATACTTCCATTCATCGGTACTACAGCAGGGAGAAACATCATGAATTAGAAGAAGGGGAGAACCACTTCCTTGTATTTTGTAATGAATCTTTCCAAAACGCCAATCATAGTATTTCTCGGATTTCCCTTTCAACAAATTCTTGATAACCGCAGAGGCAGAAATAGCCTTATTTATAAAGAAAATAGATGTAGATGTCAGGCTGATCAGGGCACTGACAGTAAGCAATCGATGTTTGTTCTTTTTCATGAAATGCAACCTCCTTACATTTAAAAAATGATATTAAAATCAAAAGTATACCTTTATTATAAGCCATTTTGGAAAGGTATACAATGAAATTTTTTCTTAAAAGGTAATAGTTCAATAAATAGCTCAGCCCGTGCTATTCATAATACTGACTACGTGTTTGGCATGGTTGGTACCAATGTTTTGCTCATAACCGGTTCAAATTGTCACCTTAAAATTTGGTGGTATGGACATTTGTTATATATGATAAAATGTTTCACGTGAAACATTTGTGAACACGGAATACTTTTACGATAAATCTTTTTGGGGTTCCAGCACGATAAGTGTTGAAAAAAACAAATAATTCAGAAGAGAAACTTGTTTGATACGATGGAAATGTTTTACAACTATAAAAAAGTTTCACGTGAAACATTTTTATGGAATTATATCTGTACAGGTGTTATAATGAAAAAGCAGTAGAACCATTCAATGTTATGTTTTGATATAAAATAATTAGAAGTATGATTTGACAAGTGTTAAATGAGTGAAAATTTTATAAGAAAGGAGAGCGTAACGTGGGCAGAGTAATAGCCATTGCAAATCAAAAGGGGGGTGTGGGAAAATCCACAACTGCCATTAATTTATCTTCTTGTCTGGGAGAAACAAAAAAGAAAGTTCTTGTGATTGATATGGACCCACAGGGAAATACCACCAGTGGACTTGGTGTCGAAAAAGAAGTTTTAGACAGTACAGTATATGAATTGCTTCTTGGAGAGTGCGATTTGAGTGATTGCCTGATTGAGCTGAAATATGAAGGTGTTGCTTTGATTCCGTCTAATGTAAATTTAGCAGGTGCGGAGATTGAGTTGATTGGAATTGAAAATAAGGAATTTGTTTTACGGGATCAAATAGCACAGGTAAAAGAGCAGTATGATTTTATTATCATTGATTGCCCGCCGTCTTTAAATATGTTGACTATCAATGCTATGACAACGGCAGATACGGTTCTGGTTCCTATCCAATGTGAATATTATGCGTTGGAGGGATTGTCTCAGTTGATGCACACGATAGAATTGGTGCAGGAGAGACTTAACCCAGATTTGGAGATGGAAGGTGTTGTATTTACCATGTATGATGCAAGAACAAATCTGTCTCTTCAAGTGGTGGAAAATGTGAAAAACAATTTAAATCAAACAATTTATAAAACCATTATACCGAGAAATGTTCGCCTGGCAGAAGCCCCAAGTCATGGAATGCCAATTAATTATTATGATGGTAAATCTTCCGGAGCAGAAAGCTATCGTTTGTTGGCTGAGGAAGTTATACATAGGGGGGATGAGGAATGGCAGTAAAAAAAGGTGGTTTAGGGAAAGGGTTGGATTCTTTGATTCCGTCTGGCAATCCGAGAGGGAAAAAATCAGTAGTATCGGCAGAACAGAATACAGAAAAAAGGGAAGTTGTAGAAAAAATTGTTGAGAAGATTGTAGAAAAGCCGGTGGAGATGAAAGTTAAAATCGGAGAAGTGGAACCAAACAGGGAACAGCCGAGAAAAAAATTCGATGAGGATGCATTGCTGGAATTATCGGAGTCAATCAAACAGTTTGGGATCTTACAGCCGTTGCTGGTACAAAAGAAAGACGGATATTATGAGATTATTGCTGGTGAAAGAAGATGGAGAGCAGCAAAACTGGCCGGGGTCAAAGAAGTTCCGGTTATTGTGAAGGATTTTACCAGTCAGGAAATTGTAGAAATTTCTTTGATTGAAAACATACAAAGAGAAGATCTGAATCCGATAGAAGAAGCGCTGGCATATAAACGCCTGATGGAAGAATTTCGTTTAAAACAGGATGAAATTGCGGAACGGGTATCGAAGAGCAGAACTGCCGTTACAAACTCTATTCGATTGCTGAAATTGGATGAAAGGGTACAGCGAATGGTGGTCGATGAGATGATTTCCACAGGACATGCCCGGGCGTTGCTGGCAATAGAAGATGGGGATGATCAATACACAATAGCCATGAAAATCTTTGATGAAAAGCTTAGTGTAAGAGAAACGGAAAGATTGGTGAAAAATCTGCAAAATCCAAAACCGAAAAAAGAAAATGTGGCGGATACGCAGATGGAAGTTATTTATCATCAATTAGAAGAAAAAATAAAATCTATCGTCGGCACAAAAGTTTCTATTCATCAGAAAAATAATCAGAAGGGGAAAATAGAAATAGAGTATTATTCGCAGGCTGAATTGGAACGATTGATTGAAATGTTTGAATCCATAAGATAAGGGAGTGTAATATGAGTGATTTTTTTGAAAAAATCGGAATTGATCTGGGTATTCTGGTATTGATGTTGATGGTACTTGTCTTGATTCTGATTGTGATCATTTTGAATATGTCTCTGGGTATCCATCGCTTAAATCGCAAATATGCGATGTTTATGAAAGGTGCGGATGGGCAGAGCCTGGAGAGGGTATTTAACCAGAAATTGAAAGAGGTGGACCGCTTACTGGCGGCAAACGATGATAACAGCGCAGAGATCAGAATTTTGAAAAAAGAAATAGGAAAAAGTCTCACGAAGTATGGAATTGTGAAGTATGACGCTTTTGATGATGTGGGAGGAAAACTCAGCTTTGCTTTGGCAATGCTGGATCGAAAAAACACGGGATTTATCCTGAATGCAATCCACAGCCGAGATAATTGTTTCTTCTATATAAAAGAGATTGTCAACGGAGAATCCTATATACTGCTGAGTTCAGAAGAAATGGATGCCTTGCGTCAGGCAGTACGTTTTGGAGAGACAGAGTTATAAAATTTTTAATTGATAAAAATCCCTAAAAATAGGTGATTCCTACTTTTAAGGGTTGAAAAAAAGGCAATACTAGTATAAAATAATTTAATCGTAAACATGCTCTTAGAACAAGGGAGGGAATTATGTTAGATATAAAATTTGTCAGAGAAAATCCAGAAGTGGTTAAAGAAAATATCAAAAAGAAATTTCAGGATCAGAAGCTGCCTTTGGTAGATGAGGTGATTGCACTGGATCAGGAAAACAGGAATATTAAACAGGAAGTAGAAGGGCTTCGTGCTAATAAAAATAAAATTTCCAAACAGATTGGTGCGCTGATGGCTCAGGGAAAAAGAGAAGAAGCGGAAGAAGTGAAAAAAGAGATCGCAGCTTCCGGCGCTCGTATCGAAGAGCTGTCTGCAAGAGAAAAAGAAGTGGAAGAAAAACTTCGAAGAAATATGATGACGATCCCGAACATTATTGATCCGTCCGTTCCGATTGGAAAAGATGACAGTGAAAATGTGGAAGTGGAGCGTTTTGGAGAACCAGTTGTTCCGGATTTTGAAATTCCTTATCATGCAGAGATCATGGAATCTTTTGATGGCCTTGATCTTGACAGCGCAAGAAAGGTTGCGGGAAACGGATTTTATTATCTGATGGGAGATATTGCCCGGATTCATTCTGCCGTGATTTCTTACGCAAGAGATTTTATGATCAATAAAGGATTTACTTACTGCGTGCCGCCATTTATGATCCGCAGCGATGTAGTTACGGGCGTTATGAGCTTTGCTGAGATGGATTCCATGATGTATAAGATCGAGGGAGAAGATCTGTATCTGATCGGAACCAGTGAGCATTCTATGATCGGTAAATTTATCGATACGATTCTTCCAGAAGAGACTCTGCCCAGAACATTGACCAGTTATTCACCATGCTTCCGTAAGGAAAAGGGAGCACATGGACTGGAAGAGAGAGGCGTATATAGAATTCATCAGTTTGAAAAGCAGGAAATGATCGTGGTCTGCAAACCGGAAGAAAGTAAAATGTGGTTTGAAAAATTGTGGCAGAATACAGTAGAACTGTTCCGTTCATTGGATATTCCGGTACGAACGCTGGAATGTTGTTCTGGAGATCTGGCAGATCTGAAAGTAAAATCTATTGATGTGGAGGCATGGTCTCCAAGACAGAAAAAGTATTTTGAAGTGGGAAGCTGCTCTAATCTGGGAGATGCGCAGGCAAGAAGATTAAAAATTCGTGTAAATGGTGAAAATGGTAAGTACTTTGCGCATACATTAAATAATACAGTAGTAGCGCCACCGAGAATGCTTATTGCTTTTCTGGAAAACAATCTGAACGCAGATGGAAGCGTAAGTATTCCGAAAGCATTACAGCCATACATGGGCGGTATGGAAAAAATTGTTCCTTCTAAATAGGAAACACACTGAAAAAAGTGATGTAAAGAATGGGAAGAGAGGAGGTGCCTTTATGCATAGTTATCTTCGCGCCGTTGGATTTTCAGAGCTTCAAAATAGAAAGGATCTGGAAGTGATCTTACGGGAAGTGATACGGTCTTATGATTCAAAAATGGTCGTAGATGAGGGAAATAATCGAGTATTTGCGGAAATTTCCAAGTCTTTTGGATATGATACTGGAATAACCGTTTGCGGAGAATATGATGAGAATGATGAATTTCAAATGGAGTATTATTTTCCGTATTTCCGTGGAACGGGAATCAGTACAGGTGAGGATGTCATCATAGAACAGCATGCGGAGAAGGAATGTTTTTCCGGTGCCTGTGATGATGTACGCATAGGGGTAACTCTGATCTTTTATCTTGCCAACGCAGGAGAATATCTGAATCGAAAGTATAAAGGGATTTTGGGACAGACGAGAAGTACGCTGACCCTTTCCGCATTGTCTACAGAGGGAAAGATATTGCTTCCGATCAAGAAAGATGTGCGACAGAAGGAAAAAGACCAACAGACGACCAAAAAGCGGGCGCAGCTGATCAACGAGGCGCGAAAAGGCAATGAAGAAGCCATGGAAAGCCTGACGATGGAAGATATGGATACATATTCCATGATATCCAGAAGAATCGTAGATGAGGATATCTTTTCTATTGTAGACACGCATTTTATGCCGTATGGAATGGAATGCGATCGATATAATGTGTTGGGAGAGATTACGGATGTATTGATGGAGGAAAACACATTGACGGGAGAATATGTGTATCAATTATCTTTGAAATGTAATGATCTCAACTTTGATGTATGCATTAATCAGAAAGACCTTCTGGGTGAGCCGGAGATAGGAAGGAGATTTAAGGGGATTATCTGGCTGCAGGGAACGATTAATTTTTAGGTTGGAAAAATGGTTGTTTTTTTGCATGGGATATAGTAGAATAGAGAGGTAATGTTTGTCTCTGTAGCTCAGTGGATAGAGCGATGCCCTCCTAAGGCATGTCAGCGGAGGTTCGACTCCTCTCAGGGACGGTAATTGAAGCGTTCGATGGTTTTTGAAATGCAGACCATGGGACGCTTTTTTTTATAAGAGAACAGGATCGATGAAAAAGTGATTTTGAGAAATAGAGATATAAAGAAAATGGTAAAATGCAAACGCCAAATAGCAAGTACTTTAGCATTTGGCGTTTGCGCTTTATTTTAAAAGATTAGGTGAAACATTATTTATGTATTTTTCAAGCGAGGTCTGATCTATCAATGCCGGAACAACTCCTTGTCTGGAAATGCAAAAACCGGCGGCATAAGAGGCAATCTGAATAGCACTACATAAATCATAACCATATAGCAGATAGGATGCAAAAGCGCTTATAAAAGCATCGCTCCCGCCAGTGCTATCCATAGGAATAAAATCAGCTGCTGGAAAACGTCGTTCCATAGAATTGGTTTTTAAGAAACAGCCATGTTCTCCGAGAGTAATAATAACAATCCCAACGCCCTTTTTGAGCATGATATCTGCTTGACGGGAAAGTTCTGGAGTGTCTATAGAGGCAGAACAATTGCAAAGGAGTGCTATTTCAGTCTGATTGGGGATGAGAATATCTGTATGTTGAAGAATATTATCACTTAAAGATGAGACAGCAGCTGGTTTCAAAATTGTTTTGACATTATTTTCTTTTGCAATCAAAACAGCTTCTTCTACAGCTTCAATTGCAATTTCAGTTTGTAATAGGCAGTAAGCACAGTTTTCAAACAAATGATTGTTACTTCGGATTGTCTGGGCTGTCAGGGTGGCATTTGCGCCAGTTAAGATTGTGATCATAGATTCACCGTCATCCTGAATCTGAATATAGGCTTTTCCAGTATTGACGGATTTATCTCGGTGAATGCCGGAACTGTCAATTCCGTATTCCTCCAGACAGGAGTAAATCAATCCAACATCAAGATCGTTTCCTACGTTACCCAACAGAGTTACTTTATGATTCAGCTTAGCGACTCCGACGGCTTGATTCGTTCCCTTGCCACCTGGGGAAATGGTATGTCTTGAGGTGGTAATGGTCTCATTCGGAGTTGGGAGATGAGGAATGTTTAGATTAATATCGGTATTGATGCTGCCGACTACAATAATCTGAGGTAAACGTTTGGAAGCAGGAATATCTAAAGTAATTGTACTTTTTAATTCGTAATCAGTGATAAAAGGTAAAAACAAGGTAGAATGCTGTTCGCACTGTTTAATCAGAGTTTTGCACAGATGCATGCCAAAATCATAAAAAGGAATAATGATGGAAGAAAACTCTGTGGAAACAATTGACGGAGCATCATCATCAACTAAAGTAATAAGAGATAAATCATACGGGATTTCGTATAAATGTTGTTTCAAGCTCTTTTTCAGCTGATAAGCCAGTTGATAATCTGTACAGATTATTCCGGTCAGATAGCCGCTCTTAATATGGAACATCCAATCAGAAGCGTCTGGCGGTAGTAGACTGTTTTGATTAAATGTGAATTCCTGTTCAAATAGTGCTGCTCTATAGCCGGTTAGAATTTCATTATAGAACGGCGATGAAGAATCTGTTAATAAGGCAAAATGTTGATGTTTGTTTTTTATGAAATATTCGGAAGCTTTATAGAGTAACGCATGATAATCAATTCGGTGAGAGTTGGAATGAGGGGCATTTAGCCAGGTAATGCAAGCTCCGATTTCTAAAAAATATTTTTGAAAACATAGACTATTTGATGAGACTGGTTCCCAGATGATTCCGTCAACCTTAGCCTTGCACAGTGCAGTAACATGTTTTAATTCAATTTGTTCGTCTCCTTTGCTGACGCAGATGATGATATGATATCCGGCTTCTTCAGCAGCGGAAAGAATACCAGCCAATAGTTTGCCGGATTTCTGCTCAGAGCGAAGAAGAACACCTAGAAGAAAAGATTTTGAGGTAGAGGTGTTCATTGCAAAGGCGTAGGGGGAGTAATTGTATTCTTTTGCAATGCTCAGAACTTTGTCACGGGTTTTAGGAGAAATATGTTCATCTTTGTGATTCATGATTTTAGAAACAGTAGATATGGATACTCCTGATAATTGAGCAATTTCTTTAATTGTCATTTTTTTCCTCCTAAAGCAAGAATCAGATTGATAAAATACATTGGTATATGAGGGACTATATAAAAATATATGTTAAAAACAGTCTATCTTATCTGAAAATAAAAGTCAATTCTAAACACAAAAGACGGGTTGGTAAAAATGTTAAAAAAACACAAGGAAAATTCGTTAAGAAAGTACTTTCGCACAAAACTAATCAAAATACAATTGACATTACGAAAATAAGAAAATAAAATTAAATAAGAAAAGAATTTAGTATATCGATTTTTTATACAATATAACCTGTAATTATAAATGAAAGATGTCAAGATAAATTCATGTGACTAATTCAGGATTAATTTAGACACTATTGAAACGGCTTAGGAAAGGGAGGTGAAAAGTCTATTAGAGCCGTCAGATGTAGAGTAAACCACAGATAATCTGCTCAGCAAGAGATGGATTTTTAGTATGAATGTGAAGCGCCGGAGCAATTTATCATGTTTGAGAATCATTAGGAAATATGTAAAACGTAGGAGGAAAGATTATGGCAAAAAAATTTTTAGCTCTGTTTATGGCTACTACATTGGCTGCGACCACTCTTTTGGGTTGTAATAGCGCCGGAGACACGAGTAAGAAGAACGACGATTCTTCGACAAGTAAGAATGAAGAGAAAGTTACTATTGAAGTAGCTGTTAGCGGAAGTGCCCAGGAAATTGCCGTTCATCAACAGAAATTTGATCTGTACATGAAGGAACATCCCAATGTTACAATTAAACCAGTGGATCTCGGTACTGAGCGTTTCCAAAAATTGATGACACTGATTGGTGCAGATAATGCACCAGATATTATTTATCTTAATGAGTGGACTTATGTTATGGCTAACAAGGGTGTACTTCTCGGACTGAATGATCTGATTGAACAGGAACAGTTTGATACGTCTGTTTATCCAGAATCCCTGCTTACGCCACTGCGTTATGAGGGCGAATTGTATGCGCTGCCTCAAGAAGTTTCGCCTTTTGTGATTTATTATAATAAGGATATGTTTGAAGAGGCAAATGTGCCGCTGCCTACCGATGACTGGACGATTGATGAATTTTATGCGGCGGCAAAGGCATTAACAAATCCGGACGAAAAGGTTTACGGTTATCGCCATCCGGGCGCATGGGCGGATCAGGTTTTAGGCTGGTTTTCTCGTGCGGGTGTTGATTTTGATATCAGTGGTACGGAAGTCAAGGGACTTGATACACTAGAAGCTCTTGATGCATTGACGTTTCTTTATAATTTGGTTGTTAAAGATGAACTTTCTCCTAACCCTGCGGCACTGACAGCAATGGGTAAGGGTGCGGATGCGATGTTCCGTAACGAAAAGGTGGCTATGGAATCTGCTGGTCTGTGGATGTTGCCTACCTATAAAGAGAACCCGCTTCCTTTTGAATGGGATGTAGTACGTATGCCTATAGATAAGAATCAGAATACAAAAGCTGGTATTCTTAACTGGGGTATTTCAAAATCTACGGAAAATCCTGAAATTGCATGGGATATTTTAAAATTTCTCTGTGGTCCTGAAGGAAACAGAATTGTGGCAGAATCAAACATGGCTCTTCCGGGAAGTACAGATGAAGAGGCTCTCCAGATTGTTTTAGACAGCAAATTCCCGTCGAACGTAAAAGCGTTTGTAGATTCAGTGCCAGATTGTGATCTCAAAGATCAGCTTTCTGTTTATCGTACAGAGGTCAATACGAAATTACAGCAAATTGTTGATGAAATGCTGATTGGTAATAGTACACCTGAAGAAACGCAGAAAAAGTTGATAAAAGAAATTAATGCTATTTTGGCAGGTTAATATTCGTATTATGATATAGAGTTAAGATGAGGAAGGGAGAAATTTTAAGTTTTAAGAAAAATTCTCCCTTCCTGTATTCTTAATAATATTTTTTAGTGAGGTGATCAAAGTGGAAAAGATTTCAAGTACGGTGAAGAAAAAGAAGAGAAAGACACTAGGTGCGAAAGAAACTTTCTGGGGTTATTTTTTCTTATCGCCGGTAATTATCGGATTTTTAGTTTTCACGGTATTTCCGGTCATAATGTCATTTTACTATAGTCTTACTGATTATGACGGGATTCTTAAGCCGACATTTGTTGGACTTCAAAATTATGCTATGCTTTTTACAAACAAAGAATTCGGCGAGGCGCTGCTTCATACAGTTTATTTCACTGTTGGAACGGTTCCTATTGGCGTATTTTTGGCTATTTTAGTTGCGGTACTGCTAAATCAGAAAATTCGCGGGGTTAATATATATAGATCGGCGTTTTTTATTCCGGTTATTGTATCGTATGTTTCGATTACAATGGTTTGGCAATGGTTATATAATGAAGATTACGGTCTGATAAACTCTTTTCTGGGGCAGCTTGGTTTGTACCAGCCACCGTGGCTTACGAGTGAACGTTGGGCGATGCTGTCGGTTATTATTATGAGTATCTGGAAGGGATTAGGATTTAATGCGGTAATTCTTCTTGCAGGTGTACAGGGGATTTCTTCTAATATTTATGAATCTGCGGACATAGATGGGGCAAATGTATTTCAGAAGTTTTTTAAGATCACACTGCCACTGTTAAAACCGACAATTGTTTTTGTTACAATTATCAGTATGATCAATTCATTCCAGGCATTTGATCAGATTTATGTAATGACAAAGGGTGGTCCCGGTACATCTACGCAGGTAGTCAGCTATCTTATTTATATGAATGCCTTCCAGTATTTTAAACAGGGATATGCATCTGCTATGGCTTATATTCTGTTCATTATTGTTTTTGTTGCCAGCATTATTCAACTTCGAGTTAGTGAAAAAAATAGTTTTTAGGGAGGGATAAAAAATGGAAAATGCTTTTGGTCAAAACAGAAGAGCAAAAAGAAAGAAGATAGCTGTTCGTGTATTCACGCATATAATATTGATTCTTTGTTCAATTTCCATGCTGATTCCTTTCCTTTGGATGATATCTTCATCCTTAAAGGATGTGCAAGAGCTGTATGCTATACCGCCGTACTGGATTCCAAAGCATATAGCTTGGGAAAATTATGTGTATATGTTTGAGCAGGCGCCTTGGCTGGTGTATTTTGGAAATACTATTCTTATTACAGTATGTACTATTTTGGGACAACTTCTTACATGTTCAATGGCGGCTTACGCGTTTGCACGTTTGAATTTTAAGGGGAAAAATATTCTTTTTATTATTTATCTCGGTACCATGATGATTCCATTCCAGGCTGTCATGATTCCGCAGTTTAAAATAATCAAGTATATGGGGCTGATAGATACCAAATCGTCCCTGATCGCTGTTGGAATATTCAATGCATTTGGAACATTTTTGCTCCGGCAGTTTTTCCTCACGATTCCGAAAGAATTGGAGGAAGCTGCAAAAATTGACGGATGCAGTTACCCGCGAATTTTCTGGGAGGTTATTCTGAAGAATTCCAAGCCGGCTTTAATGACTCTGGTGATTTTTACTTTTATGAACACGTGGAATGACTTTTTGCGTCCTTTGATTTTCATAAACAGTGAAGAAAATTGGACTTTGGCTATGGGATTGGCTCAATTCCAAGGGACCTATGTTTCTCAGTGGAACCAAATGATGGCTGGAGCCTTGATTTCTATGTTACCGATTTTATTAGTTTATATATTCGCCCAAAAGTATTTTGTGCAAGGTATAGTTATGAGTGGAATTAAAGGCTAAATTTGAATCTTAAGGGGGTTAGTATTATGAAGATTACAAAGAATTATATGGAGAAAGTTTATGCAGGCTGGCTTGGAAAAATTATCGGGATTCGCTTGGGAGCGCCTATTGAAGGTTGGACGTATCAGCGTATCCGTGATGTTTTTGGAGAAGTGTGGTCTTATCCGGCAGATTATAAAAATTTTGCAGCAGATGATGATAGCAACGGTCCGCTATTTTTTATTCGGGCATTGGAGGATTGCGAACAACTGAGTGATTTTTCTTCTAAAGATGTAGCAAATGCACTGTTAAACTATGCGCCATATGAACATGGATTTTTCTGGTGGGGTGGTTACGGCATTTCAACCGAGCATACGGCTTATCTGAATCTTAGAAATGGTATTCCGGCACCTAGAAGCGGCAGTATAGAGCAGAATGGTTCTACGATGGCGGAACAAATTGGCGGTCAGATTTTTATTGATTCGTGGGGACTTGTCTCTCCTGGAAATCCAGAACAGGCAGCGAAGCTCGCGGAACAGGCAGCTAGTGTTACACATGGAGGTAACGGTGTATATGGTGGAATATACGTTGCCTGCTGCATTAGTCTGGCTTTTGTGGAAAAAAGCATTCGAGAGATTCTTGAGCATGCACTTCAATATATTCCTAATGATTGCGAATATGCCCGCGTAGTCAATGCGGTTATGAAGTTTTATGATGAACATCCTGAAAACTGGCGTGACTGTTTCAATTATATTTTTGAGAACTTCGGTTATGATAAATATCCTGGAAATTGTCACATCATACCTAATGCTGCAGTTATGGTTCTTTCTATGTTGTATGGACGTGAAGATTTTTCGGATACGCTCAATATCTGTAATATGTGTGGTTGGGATACAGATTGCAATGTTGGTAATGTAGGTACGATCATGGGGGTATTTGCGGGTATCAGTGGAATTGATTACGACAAATGGGTAAAACCGATTAATGATTTTCTTGCCTGCTCAAATGTTGTTCCTTCTTTGAATGCGGTTGATATTCCGTTTGGCGCCAGTTATTTCGCAAAGATGGCTTATATCTTGGTCGGAGAAGAAATACCAGAGACTTGGAATACAATTTTGAATGAAAGAGTTGATAGCTGCCATTTCGAATATCCGACCAGCACACATGCGATTCGAAGCCGTTCGCAGGGAAGATGCTATATCCATAATACTGACGAACAGGCTTATACGGGGAAACGTTCACTTAAGTTGACGGCGGTGACGTCATCTGGAGAGGAGAGTTTCTTCTACAAACAGACTTATTATAGTTCTGAGGATTTCGACGATTCGCGTTACGGTCCATTCTTTGCTCCGTTGATTTATCCTGGACAGACGGCACATCTGAGTGTACTGCCAACTTCTGGGGAAGAAATGATTACTACAGCGCAAATTTATGCCAAAAATGGAGTAACAGGAGAAATAATCCGTGGGGAAAAAGTGAAAGGTGATGGCGCTTGGCACAAGCTTTCTTTACGGATTCCTGGTGGACAGACAGATTATATCAGTGAAGTTGGCGTTATTCTTTGCGGTATAGCTTCAGGATTTGCTATGGGAAATGTATCAGCATATATCGATGACCTGTATTTTGATGGTAATCCAGATTATAGTTTGAATTTTGAAAAGATGCAGCTTGATTGCTGGAATAATATGCATCAGGAGGTTCCACAGTTCGCAAAACTCAAGGGGCACAGCTATTTGGATGGATCATATCTGAGCCTTTCATGCACAGATTTTGCAGAAATGTATACGGGACATCATTTATGGAAAGATTATGGAGTAACAGCTATTTTGAAGCCTGTAACCGGTACAGAGCACTTTGTAAATATCAGAGTTCAGGGTGCTATGCGTAGTTATGCTGCCGGTTTCTCGGATAATAATAAGTTGGTTTTGCGAAAGAATTATTACGGATATACTATACTGTGTGAGACAGATTTTGCATGGAAAATCAATGAAGAGTATAAGCTTTCACTGAAAGCTGATGGTTCAACGCTTAGTGTATCAGTAAATGATAAAGAGTATCTGACTTTTACGGATTCCAATTTGCCGTTGCTGACTGGTTGTGCAGGTATATCTGTTGAGCAAGGGAGCCATTGCTTATATCGTGATATTGCAATAACTGGAAAGGAGTAGAATTGACATGAAAAAAATACTCGTGATTGGCAGCATGAATATGGATTTTGTTGCCGGCGTATCACACATACCAACGTTAGGTGAAACTGTTTTGGCTGACAATTTTGAACTTGTACCCGGTGGAAAAGGCGCTAATCAGTCCTATGCCATCGGGAAAATGCATGGAAATGTGGCTATGCTTGGGATGGTGGGACAGGATACATATGGCGAAAGGTTATGTGAGAATCTAAAGAGTGTTGGAGTTGATGTTACCCGTGTACGCAAGTTGAGTGGTGTGTCTACAGGAATTGCTGTTATTGGTGTAATACCTGAAGGAGACAATAGCATATTGGTAATTCCGGGCGCAAATGCGTATGTAGATAAATCATATGTTATGGAAAATATGGATCTGTTTGAATCGAGTGATATTATCGTAGTGCAGCTAGAAATTCCTCTGGAAACAGTAATGTATGTGGTGAAAGAAGCTCGAAAAAGAGGAAAAACAGTAATACTTGATCCGGCACCTGCAATATCTGATTTACCTGATGAGTTGTTTTCTTGTGTGGATGTGATTAAGCCGAATGAAACAGAACTTGCCATTTTGGTACAAGATTTCAGTTCTGAGGAAAATTTGTGTGCAAATGCTGAGTTATTACAGCGCAAAGGTGTAAAGAACATAGTTGTTACGTTGGGAGGGGAAGGTTCTTATCTTTTAAAAGAGGATCATACAGAAAAAAGACTGTATGCTGATAAGACAGTTCATGTGGTAGATACCACTGCTGCCGGAGATAGCTATGTGGCCGGTTTAGCGGTTGCTTTATCACGAGGGGATTCTTTGGACGAAGCAGTGGAACTGGCCAGCAGAGTTTCCAATATTGTGGTAACACGTAAAGGCGCTCAGACTTCAATTCCTTCTTTTGAAGAACTTACAAAAATGTCTCAATAGCGATTAGATTGTTTATCATTCTCGAATGCTTGAATGATGGCAAATATAGATGGTAATTAAAGTGTTCCATGGTTTGTGAAAATTCAGACCATGGAACATTTTTATATTACAACAGGGAAAGGTCAGACGAGCGCTATTGGAAAGTCAAATCAGTTATAGAATAAAATAGTAGATGATTCTATAATTCATATATCAAAGATCGTACAACAGGATATGTGAAAAGGAGAGAAAAACATGAGGAAAAAAGTTTTAGCAGGCGTTCTTGCAACTGTGATGACATTTTCTATGGCAGCATGCGGAGATACGGGAGTTGCTTCAAATTCCAGTGCAAAATCAGGAGATGATTCGTCAAAAAATGGGGGAGATCCATACACTGTAACATTGGTATTACAAGGTAGTACACAACCGGATGAGGAACGGATTGAGAAGAAAATTAATGAAATTTTGGAGCCAGAGTTGAATGCGAATCTTGACATTGTTGTTCTTCCGTGGGCAAGTGCAACACAGCAGCTGCAGCTGATGCTTTCTGGTGATGAGAAAATTGATCTTTTCTATACAAATGCAACAAATGCAATTCAGTATATGCATTCTGGCCAGATTATTGATATGTCTGAATTAATTGATCAATATGGAACAAATATGAAAAGTATTTACGGAGAAGATATTGTAAAGACAAATAATGTAGACGGATTTGTTTATGGACTGCCTAATCAGATTGAACGAGGAAGTATTCCGGCGGTCTTTATGAGAAAGGATCTTGTAGAAAAATATAATATTAATACAGATGATATCAAAGAACCTAAAGACATGGAAAAAGTGTTTGAAATTGTACAAAATGGAGAACCAGATATGACTATGCTGTATTCTACCAGCGAAGGCGATACTCCTTTAGGACGATTATTCCGTGGAGATGGACTCGGAGATGCGAGTTTTGGCGTAATTATGGATCAAACAAATAGCACAAAAGTAGAAAATTATTTCGCAACAGATTGGTTCAAAGATACGGCTACGATGTTGCATGATTGGTATAAAAAGGGATATATCAGTCAGGATGCTGGAACAAACACGGAAAATTGGAGAACGGTATGTAAAGCAGGAAATTTATTTTCGATTTTTTTCTCATATCATCCGGGAACCCCTGTTGAGTTTGAAAGCTCTACCGGTTATGAATTTGAAATTGTGCCGTTTTATGATGAACCTATTGTTAATTCATCTTCTTATGGCGGAGTTATTTTTTCGTTAGCGCAAAATTCTGAGAATCCAGAAAAAGCAATGCAGGTACTTGATTATATTTACGGAAGTCCAGAGGTAATGAATCTTCTAAATTGGGGTGAAGAGGGAATAGATTATGTGGTAGAAGATGAAGAAAATGAGATTATTAATTATCCAGATGGAATAACAGCAGATAATGTAGGATATAGTTTGAATCTCGGGTGGGAACTTCCTAATCAGTTTATTGCATACAAGTGGAGTGGATCAGATCCTCAATTATGGGATAAAATGCAAGACTTTAATGCATCAGCTAAAAACTCTAAAGCAGTTGGTTTTGCTTTTGATAATAGTGAATACACGAATCAGATTGCTGCATTGACGAATATTGTGAAGCAATATAATGGCGCATTGTGCAGTGGTTCGGGAGATCCGGAAGAGTTGATTCCACAGCTTCTGAAGGAACTGGAAGATGCTGGGATAAATGATGTTATTGCAGCAAGACAAAAGCAGTTGGATGAATTTCTTGCAAATAAATAATTCTCAAAAAGAAAAACTGTGTTGGAATACATAGTTTAAATAAAAAAGTAATAGAAGGAGCTGTTTAAAGCGACAGCTCCTTTTTATAAAAGTCTCATAGAAGGAGAAAAGCCTTATGAAAAAAGCAGGGGTAAAAAAAGAAAAAAAGAAACATGTGTTAAAAAAATACGGACCGCTTTATCTGATGATGCTTCCGGCACTTCTATATCTTTTGATTAATAATTATATACCAATGGCGGGTATGATAATTGCGTTTAAAAAACTAAATTTTGCAAAGGGAATTTGGGAAAGTCCCTGGGCGGGATTGGAGAACTTCAAATTTCTTTTTTCATCAAAAGATGCTTTTGTGATTACACGGAATACTTTATTATATAATATTGCTTTTATTGTTGTGAATATGGTTGTCGGAATTGCAATTGCAATTTTAATCTGTGAAGTAAAAAGTAAAAAATTGAAGAAAGTCTATCAGAGTGCTATTTTACTTCCATTTCTGATGTCTATGGTTATTTTGAGCTATATTGTTTATGCTCTGCTAAGTGCAGAAAATGGTTTGGTAAATAATTCGATTTTGCCTTTTTTCCATATAGATCCTATACAGTGGTATCAGAAACCAAAATATTGGCCAGCAATTCTGATCATTGCGAACTGTTGGAAAGGGGTTGGGTATGGATGCTTGATTTATATTGCATCTCTGATTGGCATTGATCCATCTTATTATGAGGCAGCAAGATTGGATGGAGCAAGTAAATGGCAGGAGATTACAAAAATCACATTGCCATGTCTGGTACCGACTATTATCACGCTGCTACTTCTTAGTGTTGGCAGAATTTTTTACTCTGATTTTGGGCTATTTTATCAGGTACCAATGAACTCAGGAGTTTTGTTCCCTGCCACAAATGTTATAGATACCTATGTATATCGTGCGTTGATTGAACAGGGAAATATCAGTATGTCTTCGGCGGCCGGTGTGTATCAGTCCCTGGTGGGATTTGTTATCGTAATGGTGAGCAACTGGATTGTCCGTAAAGTAGATAAAGATCAGGCATTATTCTAGGAGGGTGGAATCATGACGAATTCAAAAAAAGCAAAATGTTTCCAGATTTGGATTAATGTAGTACTTATAATAATTACATTAGTCATTGTACTGCCATTTTTATTGGTGTTTATTTCTTCTTTGACGGATGAAAATACTTTGATTCGAGATGGATATTCTTTTTTTCCGGAAAAGTTTAGTTTTTATGCATATTCCTATATTATCCGTCAGGGTGAAAAAATCTTACGAGCGTATGGAATTACTATTTTGGTAACGATTGTAGGAACAGCTGCTAACATTGCAATGTCTTCTCTTTTGGCGTATCCGTTATCTGTAAAAGAGTTACCATATAGAAGAGGAATTACATTTTTTGTGTTTTTTACAATGCTGTTTAATGGTGGATTAGTACCAACTTATTTGATGTATGTAAATTATTTTCATATCAAAAATACAATTTGGGCTTTAATTGTCCCCGGATTTCTATTAAGCGCCAATAATGTTTTGATGATCAGGAGTTATTTTAACACTAGTATTCCAGAGGCGCTGTTTGAAGCTGCTAAGATTGATGGCGCTGGGCATATGAAAATTTTTACCAGCATTGTACTTCCTCTTGGAAAACCAATTTTGGTGACGATGGGGTTGTTTTCTGCGCTTGCTTATTGGAATGACTGGACAAATGGTTTATACTATCTGTCAGGAAATGATGGTCAGAAACTTTATAGTATTCAAAATTTATTAAATCAGATGATTACTGATATCCAGTATCTTGCAAGTGGAAAGGTAACCGGAAATATCGGGGCAGAGGTGGCAAAATTGCCTACGACCTCAATTCGTATGGCTATTGCATTTATCGCTATGCTGCCGTTGTTTATTATCTATCCGTTCCTGCAGAAATATTTTGCAGAAGGTATCACACTTGGAGCTGTAAAAGGATGATTTTATGACAAAAGATAGTAGAAAGACAACGCTCGCACAACAAAGTCGCTATTTGCTGTGTATGCTTTTGGTTATGTTTCTGCTTTTTTTGGGAGGAGGGGGATTCCTTTTGAACCGAACGCAGGAACAGGTTTATGAACAGATGAGAGAACTTTCAAAATTGTATACAGATGAGCTGGATAATCGCTTTTTACGAATTAGCCGAAATTTATTTTCTACTGTGATGGACAGCTCTAATCCAGATTCTTCGTTCTGGAAATATATGAATTTGATGGAGAAAGATCAATATGAGGAATATGTTATTGGACAACTGAGAAATCGCTATGTATCTGCAGCATGGGATTTTGGTACAGACTATAATATTTTTCTTTATACGGAAAAAGATAATAATTTATATCAGTTGAGTATTTCTTCAGATGGAAGTTATCAGATTGATTCTTATCTTCAAGAAGCTATGAAACAATGGATTAAAAGCTTGAATCAGCAGACATATACAATCAAGAAAAAATGGAGTGTTGTGCGTTGCGGCGATGATACCTATATGTTTAAAATGGCACAGAATAAAGGAGTTGGGCTTGGCTGCTATGTCAATTTGAAGACGATTTTAGAGCCATTTTCCCAGCTCTCTCTTGGAAGAAGCGGTTATGTAAGTTTGGTAAATCAGAATGGTGATAGTATTGGAATGCTGACGGAAAATGGAATTTTGACAGAAAGTCAGCAGATGAATACGGATGAATACACTTTTTGTCAGGCGCTTTCTCAGGCTCCTTTTGAAATAAGGACTAAAATTTCCTGGACAGGTGTTCTGAATTTAATGACGGGAAGTGTTTTTGTGTTTTTTCTAATTGCGTTTTTGTTGATGGCAGTGGGAGCTATTCTTTTGTTTCAGCTGGAAAAGAAAATTTTGCATCCGGTAATGCTTTTTACAGAAAATCTGCAAAAGTATGATCATGGAGATTATACATATCAGATGTCAGAAGAAAATTTGGTAGAATTGGAACAGATTGACGATAAATTTCGCAATATGATCCACCAGATAAGAAAGTTGAAGATTACTCTGTATGAACGTGAATTGGAAAAGCAGAAGATAGAGATGGACTATCTGAAAATCCAAATCCGACCACATTTTTACATGAATTGTCTGAATTTTATCTACAGTATGATTGACTTTGGGCAGTATGATCATGCAAAAACAATGAGTCGTATAACATCAGATTATCTTGCATATATCTTCCGCAATACAAACGATATGGTTCCGGTGAGAGCAGAGATGAATCATTGTGAAAACTATCTTAAAATTTTATTGCTGCGTTATCCAGAAAAATTTACATATTACATGGAAGTTCATGAAGAAGTAAAAGATACCGTGATTTTTCCGTTTTTGATTCAGGTCTTTGTGGAAAATTCTGCAAAACATGTATTAACATTGGAAAGAAGTTCTCTCATTTCAGTAACGGTTTATCCGGAAGACCGGGAAGAAGAGAAGTACGTGAATATTTATATTTCTGATACAGGAAATGGATTTCCAAAGGAAACGATGGAAAAATTGCAAAAGAGAGAGGATATTTCTGAAAATGGAAAACATATAGGAATTGCAAATTGCTTAAAACGTTTTCACTATTATTATGGGGATAAAGGAGAAATTTATTTTGATAACAGCCCACTTGGAGGAGCTGTAGTAGATATTCATATTCCATACAATACAGGAGAGAAGAAAAATGAAGCTATTACTCGTGGATGATGAAGAATATGTTATTGATAGTATTAAAAGAAATCTGGATCTGGAAGAGGCTGGTGTGGATGAAGTTTATACGGCATATTCTGTGCAGCAGGCAAAAAATATCATGGAAATGGTTAATATAGATATTGTAATTAGTGATATTGTGATGCCTGGTGGTACGGGTTTTGAGTTCGTGGAATGGGTAAGACGTCAGAAGTTAAAGGTACAGGTTATTTTTTTGACGAGTTATGCAGAATTTGATTATGCAAGAAGGGCGATTCAGTTAAACAGTGTTGAGTATTTGTTAAAGCCTATTGATTTTGAGAAATTAAAACAAGCGGTTTGTCAGGCAGCAGAGGTAGTAATAAAAGAGAAGGAGATGCGAGATTTACGGCAAGAAAGTATCAAATGGGGGAGAAACAAGAAAATATTGCAGAAGGATATTTGGAAAACCGTGTTAAAATATGGATTTTCTGAAGAAAAATTCTGTGAAACAGCGCTACAGCGTCAGCTTCATTATGAACCGGGACATTATTTCAGACTGATTTGTCTGACTCCAGAAGGAAAGATCAGAAAGCGTGAAGAATGGGACGTTGAGACTATGGAATTTGTCATTGAAAATGTAATGTCTGAACTGTATGAAGGAACAGAGATTATAGTAGATACGGTTTTTTATCAGGAACCGGGAATTTACTGGATTGTAATGCAGTCCAGAAAAAAAGAATATCCGCAAGAAGATGCGAGCGATAAAGAAATTTTGCAGCAATATGTAAAATGGATGAATGAAAAGATTTGTTCAGAATTTTGGTGTGGGGTTGGATGTTGGGAATCTGTTTTAAAAATTCAGAAGCAGAGTCAAATAATACAAAAGATGTACGAGAGTAGTCTTTCAGTCAGAAATGAGGTGCTGTTTCTTTCCGAATTTCAAACTCCTGAGACGATTTATGAAAACAAGGAATTGGATATATGGAAAATATTACTTTATGAAGAAAAGACAGATGAATTACTAAAACGAATCAGAAAATATCTGGATAGAACGGAACAGGGGGGGATGATTACAAGAATTTTTCTATCAGCGCTTAGAACGGATCTGGTGCAGATGGTTTATGCATGGCTTTCGGAAAGGGAAATAAAAGCAAATGCACTTTTTTCAGATGCTGAGATGGAAAAGCTGCAACGTGATGCTCTTAGTGGTCGAGATCAGATGATAGAATATGCAAAAATGCTTGTTCAGAAAGCAATTCAGTATAAGCAGTACATTAATAAGTCGGACTCTGTTATGAGTCAGGTCTGTGCATATATTGATGCGCATTATCGGGAAGAGATTCACAGGGAAGAACTTGGAGAGTTGGTCTTTTTGAATACGGATTATTTATCTCGGATATTTAAAAAAGAAAAAGGAATTTCAATTAGTACTTATATTATACAAAAAAGAGTTGAAGAGGCAAAAAAACTTTTAACGCAGAGTACATTACCAATTAATACGGTATCGTTATATGTGGGATATAGCAATTTTTCATATTTTACAAAGATGTTTAAAGAAAATACAGGGTATGCGCCACTGGAATACAGGAGAAACTTCAGTGAAAAGTAAAATATAAGAGTCGAGGAGAAAAAAGATGGAAGAACAAAAATTGAAAGAACTTTTGGCAGATATGACGCTGGAAGAAAAAGTGAATCAGATGAGTCAGGTTGTGGGTGCATTTTTTAACACAGATATGGATATTACTGCGATGGGTCCCATGGAGGAAAAAGGTTTTACATCGGAAAATGTAGCGTTATCTGGCTCTCTTCTGGGTTCTATGGGGGCGGAAACACTGAAAAAAATCCAGAAAGATTTTATAGAGCAGCATCCTCATCACATTCCGATGTTGTTTATGCTGGATGTTATCAATGGGTTTAAAACAATTTTTCCGATCCCTTTAGGTCAGGGAGCAACTTTTGAGCCGAAGCTTTCTGAAAAATGTGCGGCTGTTGCAGCAAAAGAAGCGGCTGTTTCTGGCATTCATGTGACTTTTGCACCTATGACGGATTTGGTACGTGATGCGAGATGGGGGCGTGTGATGGAATCTACAGGCGAAGATCCGTATTTGAACAGCTTGTTTTGTGCAGGAATGGTTCGTGGATTTCAGGGAAATGATTTGAGAGAGCCGTATAAAATTGCTTCTTGTGTAAAACATTTTGCCGGGTATGGTGCGCCGACTGCAGGAAGAGATTACAATACGGTAGAACTTTCTGAACATACATTCCGTGAGTTTTATCTGCCTTCTTATCAAGCAGGAATTGACGCTGGCGCAGCAATGGTAATGTCTTCGTTTAATACGGTAAATGGAGTTCCGGCAACTGGAAACAAAAAATTGATGCGGCATATCCTAAGAGAAGAGATGGGATTTGATGGTGTGTTGATTTCCGATTGGGCAGCGATTGAGGAGCTTATCTGTCATGGCTATTGCCAAAATCGTGAAGAAGCCGCAATTCGTTCTGCAGAAGCAGGAATTGACATTGACATGATGACAGGTATTTATTGCGAAAATCTTTGTCAGCTTGTGCAGGAAGAAAAAGTTTCAGAGAAATTGATTGATGAGTCTTGTATGCGGATCTTGAAATTGAAAAATAAATTGGGCTTGTTTGAAAATCCATATAAAGATGCGGATGAAATAAAAGAGAAAGAAATCATTCTTTGCAAGGAACATCGAGATCTGGCAAGAGAGGCTGCGAGGAAATCGTTTGTATTATTAAAAAATGAAGATAAGCTTCTGCCTCTTGATCAAGAGAAAAAAATTGCATGGATTGGACCGTATGTTCACAGTAGAAATTTGATGGGATCCTGGTCTTTTATTGGGGAGGCAAGAGATATAACTAATCTGGAAGAGGCGGTTAAAGAAAAAGTAAAGACAGAAAATATGAGTTTTTATTCCGGGTCACCTATGCTTGGGTCTGATATACATTTAGAGGGATTTGGCGAGACAATAGAGCAGTCTTATACGAAGGAAGAAGAGAAACTTATGCTTCAGGAGGCAGTATGTGCAGCAAAAGAGGCAGAACTGGTAGTACTTGCTATTGGAGAAGATCATTTGCAGTCAGGAGAAGCAACGAGTAATTCCAATATTTGCATTCCCGAAATTCAACAGAGATTGCTTGACAGTGTTTTTGAAGTAAACAAAAATATTGTGGTTGTTTTATTTAGTGGGCGCCCACTTGATTTGCGCGATGTTGTTTCGAAGGCAAAAGCTGTTATGGAAGTATGGATGCCGGGAACAGAAGGGGCAAAAGCGATTACAGAGGTTGTTTTTGGTGAATATCAACCAAGTGGAAAGTTACCCATGAGCCTTCCTTATTCTGTAGGACAGGTGCCAATTCATTATAACGAGTATTCTACCGGAAGACCACACATACCGGGAAAGGATAAAGATAGGTTTCGTTCTAAATATCTCGACATTCCAAATGAGCCATTGTTTCCGTTCGGGTATGGCTTAAGCTATACAGAATTTGAAATTTCTGCTATAACAATGGATCGGTCGGAACTTGGTATGAAGGATGAGATTAAAGCTTCCGTAACAGTAAAAAATATAGGGGATAAAGTAGGAACGGAGACGGTGCAGCTTTATATTCACGACGTGGCAGCATCTATTGTACGCCCGGTTAAAGAGTTGAAAGATTTTCAAAAAATAACTCTTCAACCGGGAGAAGAGAAGAAAGTTGTATTTACCATTAAAGAAGAAGAACTTCGTTTTTTGACGGAAAAAGGATGTGTGGAAAGTGAAGATGGCGTATTTGAAGTTTTTATAGGAAATGATAGCACAACAAAAAATAAAGGAGAGTTTATACTGAAAAAACATCAGATATAAAGGATGAAATAAACATAATTTGTATTAGTTGAAAGAGATAATAAAAATGGGGAAATAATAAAAGATCAGAAGAACGGGCAGATTTTCCACCCGTTCTTGATTCTTTATAGCCGCCAGAGTACTACCAGTTTCCTTCAAAACTCCAATATTCGCACCATTCCATCTTCTGGAAGATTCACTTCCAGCGCTCCATTTTCTTTATCCCAGACGAGCTTACATTTTTTATCTGCCTTTGGAAATGCAACCGTTACGGTCAGATCTTGCCCCTGGAATTCTTTCAGAGGTAAGAAACATGTTTTGTCACCCTTGATATGCCATACGGCAAGGCGATTTTTCTTGCCTCCTTTTAATCCCAGCGCCATCCAGTCATCTCCGTCGCTGGCGAGTCCCAGTGGCCAAAACGGCAGACTATGTGGAATTTCCTGCCGGAAGTTTTTATAGTATTCCAGTTCTTCTTTTACAATGGCTTTTTTATCTTCTGTCAAAACGCCCATATGTCCGCTCTGATGGATGCGGAGCAGACAGGAGTTTACGCAGTTGAAGATCGTTTGTTCTTCCATAGAATCGCTGAGAGGATAGGATCAGATCGCCGCTGCTGCAGTTTTCAATCACGATGTCGGGATATTCTGCAAATATTTCATCCAGCCAAGACAAATATGCCCGATTATGCTCTAACAGTCCATCTCCGGCGCTGTCTGCCTGATACTCCGTTCCCGTGTAGGCATTGATATTGTAATCGATTTTAAAGTAACCGATTCCGTATTCTTGTATCAGACGGTCTATTACACTGCGGGTGTAAGCACGAACATCAGGATTTCGAAAATCCAGTTGATAACGATCGCGGTCTAAAACTACTGTTCCATGTCTTTGGAAAAACCAGCTTTTGTCTGTTGTTTTTGCCAAAGCGCATTGGGTCCCCATCACTTCGATTTCCAGCCAGATTCCCGGTATCATGCCTTTTTGGCGAATATAGTCTGTAACTTCCCTTAGACCGCCGGGAAAGCGCGTGGCAGAGGGCTGCCATTCTCCTACTAATAGAAAATCTTACGGTTTCAGGCACGAATACTGGTTCCAATGCGGAAGTAAAGTTTCCGGGTTCAGTGGCGATGAACGGGGTACAAAAGATTTTTGTAAATGGTTCGGGTACAAAGGAAGATCCATATATTCTCTCTTCCATAGAAGATTTGAAGAAATTTGCCGATACGGTAACAAATACAGGTATTACATATAAAGATCAGTATCTGAAGGTTGCAGAAGGAACTGTTTTTGATTTATCAGCAGAACAGTGGAAATCTATTGGTTCATCAAGCAAAAGGTTCATGGGAACATTCGATGGTAACGGAGCGACGGTAAAAGGCTTAACGGACAGTTTTTTGGCGGTATTGTAGGTTATACAAACAGTTCAAAAGGAACTTGGGTAATTGAAAATTGTAAAAATTACGGTAATATAACCTCTGCGTATTGGGCAGGTGGAATTTCTGGGGGAACAACCAGAGTTACCGTTTCTTCCTGTACCAATGAGGGAAAGATTCAGGGAGAAGAAGTTACCGGAGGTATCATTGGAACTGCCAACAGTGGAACAACTGTTACGGGCTGCGTCAATAAGGGAGATGTAACGGATGCAAAAGGCAGTGCAGGCGGCATTATCGGCGATACAGCAGCGGCAGGAGATATGATTGAAAATTGTTATAATGGCGGAGATATTACAGCGACCGGCGAAAAGCCGGATGGCAAACCGGATAATAAACCGGGGAACGCTGATACCATCCATCCACAGAGCGGGCAAAGTTCTAATGCGGTAGAGACTGGAGATTCCACAAACGTAGTGTTATGGATCACAGTTTTTGTAATCGCAGCGGGAATGCTCGTTGGAGGATTTATCTGTATGAAACGACGTAAAAACAAATAAAAAGCAAAAAGTATGAGAAGATGGGAGTCTGTCGCGTGAAAGATTTATACATTTAATGCGACAGCTCCTGTCTTTTTTATAACCTGATTTTGAATTTTAATGAAAAAGATGTATTTTTTTATTCCATTTTTAGGGCAGGGGTAGTATAATTGCCACAACGTTACTGTGAAGACGCTGAACAGTTACGAGGAATTAAGCGTTAAGCAGGTTAAGTTAGTTGCTTTGGACTTTAGCATGAAAGAAAAGGAGTGGGCGATTATGGAAGACAGAACTGTAGATACCAGCAAAGATAACAAGTTGATTTTGGCGATTTTACAGGAAGAGGATTACGATCAGACAGTAGAGATGTTGAATGAGAAGCATTTCTTTGTGACAAAACTCAGCTCCAGCGGTGGTTTTTTGAAAAAGAAAAATGTTACTATCATGATCGGTGTGGAAGAGGAACGTCTTCCGGAAGTGAGCGCTATTCTGGAAAAATATGCAGGAAGACGCAGGATTACCATGTATACCATGGCGTCCTCAGGCGCAGAGGTACGGGGGATGAATCCCGGCGTGACGATCCCGGTGGAAAAAGAAGTGGGCGGCGTTACCATGTTTACGCTGAGCATGGATGCCCTGAAGAAGTTTTAAGCGGTTGCTTCGAGAACTTGCCGGAGGTTTCTTTTGTTGACTGAATGAATACAATGTTTTATACTTTGTATGGTACCAGGGTCAAAAGGTCATAAACCACGTTGTGCTTGCACAAAAGTGGTTTTATGTCTTTATGACCCGCCCCAAAATGAGGATAAAAGTGGGGCGTATGCCCCGCGATATCCGAATATGGGGCAGAATTGTGAGAGTGCGCAGCACGAAACAATTCGTTAGGTATCTTTGACCTCAACATCTTTGTATGGAAATGTCAGAGAGGAACGAAACGGTATGGATTATATAGTCTTTGATCTGGAATGGAATCAGTGTCCCTATGGAAAGGGGCAGGAGAATGAAAGGATTCCTTTTGAAATTATTGAAATTGGCGCAGTAAAATTGAACAGTGAAAAGCAGATCATAGATCAATATCAGGTATTGATCCAGCCGCGTGTATATAAAAAGCTTCATTTTAGAACAAAAGAGATTCTCCATCTGGAGATGGAGGAACTGGAAAATGGCGTGGCTTTTTACAAAGCGATCCGGGAGTTTTTGAAGTGGTGCGGAGAATCGTATCAGTTCTGCACCTGGGGAAATTCTGATCTGTTAGAGCTTCAGCGGAATATGAAGTATTATGGTGTTTTGCAGCTTTTGAAAGGACCGATATCTTTTCTGGATGTACAGAAGCTTTTTAGTCTGGATCTTGAAGATGGAGAGAGCAGAAAATCTTTGGAATATGCAGTAGACTATCTGCATCTGGATAAGCAGCAGGAGTTTCACAGAGCTCTGGCGGATGCCTGGTATACGGCTCGGGTATTTCAAAGGATCAGTGATAAAACAGCAGAGGATTTTTATTCTATAGACTGTTATCAGAATCCTAAGAACAGGGAAAATGAGATTCATGTTCTATATCCTGGATATGAAAAATATATTTCAAGAGAATTTGCAAGTAAGGAAGAAGCAATGCTGGATAAAGAAGTGACCAGCAGCCGCTGCTTTCTCTGCGGAAAGAATGTGCGGAAAAAGATCCGTTGGTTTGCCAACGGACAGAAGAATTATTACTGTCTTGCCTGTTGTCCCCAGCATGGCTGGATGAAGGGGAAGATCCGCATGAAGAAGACAGAGAAGGGAAATGTGTTTGTGGTGAAAACCATGAAGTTCACCGATGAGGCAGAAGCCTTGCAGATCAAAGAAAAGAAAGAAGAGATCAGGAGAAAGAGGAAAGAAAAAAGGAAACAGGAAAAGAGGAATTATAGCGAACGCTGAGAAAAGAGAAGGGGGAAAATATGAAAAAGCAAAGCGGCAACGGACGGGATCAGTTCCGAAGCAGGCTGGGATTTATTATTGCCTGTATCGGCTCGGCTGTAGGTATGGGAAATATATGGATGTTTCCGTATCGTACAGGAACTTTTGGAGGAGCTGCCTTTTTAATCCCATATTTTATTTTTGTGGTTCTTTTAGGATTTTCTGGAGTTATCGGAGAGATGGCTTTTGGAAGAGGCATGAAAACGGGTCCCATGGGAGCGTTTACACAGGCTATGGAACTTCGGTTTGGAAAGAAAGGAAGACTTCCCGGTAAAGTAATTGGCGCAGTTCCGGTGATTGGTTCGTTGGGAATTGCTATTGGTTATTCGGTAGTTGTGGGCTGGTTTTTGAAATATCTGTTCGCGGCAGTGACAGGGACACTTACAAAAGTGGAAGATATGGGCGCATATTTTGGCGAACTGGCGGTGGATTTTGGAAGTGTGGGATGGCAGCTTCTTGGTCTGGGTTTGACATTCATTATTATGATTCTTGGTGTAACCCGGGGAATTGAAAAGATGAATAAGATTATGATGCCTGTATTTTTTCTGTTCTTTGTGATTCTTTTGGTGAGAGTGGTTACTTTACCGGGAGCAACGGAAGGATTTCGCTATATGTTTGTACCCCAGTGGGAGCAGCTGGGAAATGTCAAAACCTGGGTTTACGCACTGGGGCAGGCATTTTTCTCTTTATCGCTGGCAGGTTCAGGAACTATTGTATATGGCAGTTACCTAAAGAAAGATACAGATGTAGTCAGCTGTGCTAAGAATGTGGCGTTTTTCGATACCTGCGCTGCCTTGTTGGCGGGCATGGTGGTGATACCGGCAGTATTTGCCTTTGGTCTGGATGTTTCCAGCGGACCGCCGTTAATGTTCATCACGCTTCCGGCAGTATTTCAGCAGATGCCTTTTGGCGGAGTATTTGCGGTGATTTTCTTTGTGGCGGTTTTATTTGCGGCAATCACTTCTTTGATGAATCTTTTTGAAACGCCGATAGAAGCGCTGGAAAATCAATTAAAGATATCCAGAGGGGCGGCAGTGGCAGTGATTGCGTTGATTTCAGCAGCGGTAGGAATTTTTATTGAAAGCGGAGATTCCGTAGGCGCCTGGATGGATGCAGTATCTATTTATATTATTCCGCTGGGAGCATTGCTGGCGGCAATTATGTTTTTCTGGGTGTGTCCGAAAGGCTATGCCAGAGAACAGGTGGAAGTGGGAAGAGAAAAACCGTTGGGAAGATGGTTTGAGCCGGTGACGAAGTATATTTTTGTGGGAATTACTTTGTTGGTTTATGTGCTGGGGATCTTCTTTGGCGGAATTGGATGAGAATTAATTGAAACATTATCAGTTGCTTTAGAATAATTTGCTAGGAGCCTTCCGTGGAACTCAGTTAATATTAGAGTTTCACGGAAGGTTCTTATTTTTATTGTAATTGCTGGGGAAGTTTAGGGTTTTGATTATAAGGTATTTTAATATCGATGATGGTTCCTTCATCGATACAACTCTCAATGGACAATCCATAATCATTTCCATAATAGCTTTTTATACGTTGGTGAACATTGAGAATTCCTATAAAATGATGATTTTCTTTTACATCAGTAGAACTATTGATATCATTTGCAATAGACGTTGTTTTCCATAATGCAGTAGAGAGTTCTTTTAGGCGTTCAGGAGTTATACCAGCGCCATTGTCTGCTACCAAAAAGTGTAGAATGTTATCACTGAGATTAGCGCTTACGTTTATATAACATCCCGAATCCATTTTTATAAAACCATGTTCAACGCAATTTTCTACTAATGGCTGTAATAAAAAAGCAGGAATTTTTAATGAATAAAATTCCTTTGGAATAGTACAATCAAAAGAAAATTTGTTTGGAAAACGAATATTTAAAATAGTAATGTACCTGTGTAGTTGCTGAATTTCTTCTTCCAGACAAACAATAGGAATCTTTTTTAAATTGTATCGTAATAAATCGGACATACAGGATGCAATGGTTTTTATTTCGGGTTCATTGTGTATATCTGCGATTGATTTAATTCCGTTTAGCGTGTTATATAAAAAATGGTGATTGATCTGTGTTTGTAAAATCTGAATTCGTAAGGCTTGTTCATTTATTTGACTTAAGTAATTTTGACGTAAACTTTCAACCAAATGCTTATTAAGATGATTGAAGCTGTTTACTAAGGTTTGTAGTTCACGATTAGAAATTTTACCTTCTACCGTTATATCTTTAAAGTTTTCAGTGGTATGAGAATCTATTTTTTTGCAAAGCATATGGATAGAGTCTGTAAGCCCTTGTGATAAAAAAATAGCGAGGATTAATCCTAATAGCAACGTTACTATAAAAATGTAGAAGTAGTTAGCTAAGTTGTGCTGATAAGCTTTGGAGATATTTTGGTTATTGGTAAACTGAATAAGATTCCAACCGGTTGTCTTATTATAACATCCGTTTACCAGATAACTATTTTTTTGAATGGAAATGGTACGGGTTGCGTTGCTGCTATTTTCATCAAAGTCCGCGCTAAAATCAGATAATTCTTTCAATAAAGCATTGTATTTATTGGAACTTAAATATTCTTGATTAGAACAGTAAATCAAATCATTACTAGAGTTATAAATCAAAAATACGTTATTAGCTGTTTTTGCAGAAGTAAATATATTTTCAACTTGAGAAAAATCAATTCCCACATAACAACTCCCCAGTTCTTTAAAAGTATATCCATCATAGAGGATTTTGACCATTGGAAGGATAGTTTTATTATAGGCAAATGACTTTTGAATAGGCGCAAAATAAGTATAATAGTTGGAAGAACGTGCAAAGGTTTCCCAACTGTCCATTTTTTTCAGAATTTCTTTTTGAAGAGTGGCGCTTGTAATATTGTATTCAAAAGTATAGTTATATCGACTTCTAAATAAGCATGAAAGTACATTGGTATTTAAACGGTTAGTTTGCGTAAGCTGTTTGGCAATCATATAGTTATCTTGTGAATAAGATAAAAGATCATTTTTATAATCGGTAAGTAAAGCTTTGCGAATATCATTATTTAAAATATGCATGTCTGCGATTTTTGTTGCATCTCTCAAAAGTGTGTCTAAGGTAAGATTGGATTGATTTATAATAGTTTCCATTGTCTGATTAAACTCTTTCCGAACGGAAGTGGCTGTTTGGTTTGCAGTGGTAATTCCTAATAAAGTTGATGGAATTACCAGAAGGATAAGAGAGGCAAGAAATATCTGTGTTCGATAGGAAAAATTCTGTAATTTCATAATATAACCCCTTCTTTTGTGAAATATTTTATAAGTAGAATTATATAACAAAAAAAAGATAAAAAACAATAGAATTTATACAAACTAGATAAAATTCCATTATTTAACAAAGAAAAATCCTATTTTTACTCTAAATTGTTCTTTATAATAGACTTATCAAAATAAAGAACTACAAAACAGAAACGTTTCTAAAAAGAGTAGTAAATAAAATATTAAATAGGAGAGAGAAAAATGAATAAAAAAGAGCGTGTTCTTGCTGTTATGAGAAAAGAAAAACCAGACAGGATTCCTGCAGGTTTTTGGTTTCATTACAAATCAGATTATTCTGTACAAGAAATGGCAGATGCCCATTTGAAACTTTATAAAGAAACCGATATGGATGTAATTAAAGTAATGCAGGACTATATGTATCCGATTGAAGGTGAAATTCATTCAGCGGATGATTGGTATAATGTGGGAGTGAAAGGGACAGACTCAGAAGTATTTCAAAAACTGGTGAAGGTGCTTGAGATTATAAAAAAAGAAGTAAAAGATGAAGTTTTGATTTTTCAAACAATGTTTGGACCTTTTAAGGCAGCCAGTATTGCTTTTGGTGATGATGTATTGATGAAATATAGTAAAGAAGCGCCGGAAGCAGTTGCGGCAGGAATTAAAAATATAGCAAAAGGGTTAGAAGAATGGGCGAAAGGATATATGGAGGCTGGTGCAGACGGAATCTATTATTCCGCACAATTCAGTGAACCTGGAAGATTTGAAAAAACAGAATGGGAGAAATTAGTAAAGCCATATGATATTCAAATTTTAAATGTAGCAAAAAGTATGAAAAATAAGTATAACATTCTTCATATTTGCGGTGAGCCAGAGTATGAATTCAAGACAAATATCGATTGGTTTAAAGGGTATCCGGCAGATTTAATAAACTGGTCTGTAAAAGATAATAATTATAGTTTGGAGAGGGGAAAAGAAACCTTTGAAAGCGCAATTTTGGGCGGTTTAAATAACAAAGGAAATATCTTGAATGGACCAGAAGAGAAAATAGAAGAGGAAGTAAAAGAAGTAATAAATAAGTTTGGATATAAAGGTTTGATGGTAGGAGCAGATTGTACAATTCAAGGCAAAAATATCCGGTTGGATTATATTAAAAAAGCGGTAGATAGTACACACCAGTATGCGATCAAGTAGGAGGGATATCTCATGAAAAAGAAAATTGCAGCGGCTATTTGTATGATATTGATCGGGACAAGTTTAGCAGCATGTGGAGGAAGTTCTGCAAATGAAAATAATACAGGAGAAAAGGGGAAACAGGAATCTAAAGAAGATGTTTTGACAGTTGAATTTTTTCAGCAGAAAACAGAAGAAGCTGCGCAGGTAGGATACAATCAAATTATAGAAAAATTCAACGAAGCAAATCCAGATATAAAAATTGAAATGAATACAGTTCCTGATGCGCCAACAGTTTTAACTTCCCGAGTGGCATCAGGAGACATTCCTACTATTTTTACTGATTTTCCAACGCAGGTTCAGTTTAAACAGAAAGTTGCTAATGGATATGTTCAAGATTTGTCAGATCAGGAATTTTTGAAGAATGTAGAGCAATCAGCGCTGGATATGACAATTCAGGAAGATGGAAAATATTATGCGCTTCCATTTAGCCGAAATTATATGGGTGTCTGGTATAATATTGATATATTTGAAGAAAATAATTTGGAAATTCCGAAAACATGGGATGAATTTATTAACGTATGTGAAACTCTAAAGTCTAAAGGGATTACCCCTTTAGGTCTACATGGAAAGGATCCAGGGAGAGTAGGACATACTTTCCAGTGCTGTACAGTTGCATGGGATCCAGAGGGAGTAGAAACGATTGAAAAAGCTGTATCTGGAGAGGGAAAAATGGAAGGTGATGAAGGTTTTACAGCAGTCGCTGAAAAAATGCTAACTCTTTTTGATTACAGTAATGAGGATGCATTAGCAATGTCAGATATGCAGTGTTATGAAAATTTCGCAAATGGAAAATATGCAATGTGTATTACAGGATCATATGCCCGTGGAACTATTATGATTGCCAATCCAGATTTGAATTTAGGAATTTTTCCATTGCCAAATGATACTTATGAAACAACGAATACGTTGTCTGGAATAGATGCAGCAATCTGTGTTTCTGCAAAAGCATCTGAAGAAGAAAAAGAAGCAGCATACAGATTTCTTGCGTTTCTTGCACAACCGGAAAATGCACAGCTATTCTGTGATGCTGAAGGTGCGCCAGCTTGTATTAAAGGTGTGAAACATAAAGATGAAGGAGTTCGTCCTATGTTAGATTTAATTGCAGACGGACAGGTACATGACTGGATGGCATCGACGATCGATAATAATGTAATTACAGATTTGTATAGTGTTACGCAGGGATTTTGGAGTGAGAAAAATGTAGAGAATTATTTGAAAGAAATGGATAAATCTATTGCCATCACTTCGGCTGAATAATTAAAAAACCGACAGTTGCTTGGTAGCAAACGACTGTCGGTTTTTTTATCAGTGAAAAGTAGATAAACAGGAGGGTTTGGTAGATGAAAACGAAAAAAAAGATATCGGGGAAGATGATTTATTTCAGTTTTACGATAATCCCTGTAGTATTATACTCTATTTTTTATGTGTTTTCTGTAATAAGTGGAGTTAGATATAGCTTTACAAATTGGGACGGGATGTCTTTAGAATATGATTTTATTGGATTTAAGAATTATATTGCATTGTTAAAAAATCCCAATTTTTGGGGATCTTTAAAGACAACAATTTGTTATAGCGTTTTGCTGGTGACAGGAGTAATTCTATTATCATTATTGCTGGCGCTCTCTCTTAATTCTTTGAAGAAATTTAAAACATTTATAAAGTCAATTTATTTTATTCCGGCAATGATTGGTGGAATTACGATAGCATTGATTTGGGATCAGTTGTTTTATCGCGTAGTTCCTTTGCTGGGACAGGCATTAAATATAGAATGGTTATCACAGAGTTTATTAATGACTGGAAAAACAGCTTTGCCGGCGGTTGTATTTGTACATATATGGCAGGCAGTTGCCCTTCCAACGGTTATTTTTATAGCTGGGTTACAACAGATACCAGATGAACAATATGAATCGGCAAAAATCGATGGGGCTACATTGTTTCAAGAATTTCGTTATATTACATTCCCCTATCTCTTACCGACTTTAACAGTGAATCTTGTACTTATGGTGAAACAGGGATTTACTTCTTTTGATTTTCCGTTTGCACTGACAGGAGGAGGACCGGTGAGAGCTACGGAAGTTATTGGAATATCTATATATAATGATGCATTTAAAAATGCGAGATTTGGTATGGCGAATGCGGAAGCATGTATTCTGTTTGTATTGGTAGCTATTTTTTCCTTAACACAGCTGAAAATTACCAGCAGAGGAGGCGAATAGAAATGAAGATAAAAAGGGAAGGTTTGGGCTGGCGAATTGCGAGGGATTTGCTGCTCTTAAGCGGGTTGTTTTTGATTTTAATGCCATTATTTTTAGTTGTTATAAATTCATTTAAGACATTGGAAGAAGCAGGGAGAAACTTTTTTGCATTTCCATCATCGTTTAATTTAAATAACTTTAAGGAGTTGTTTCAAAATAACAATTATTGGATATTTGCAAGAAATTCTTTAATAATTTCAGTGATATCGGTAACATTTATTTTGGTACTTGTACCAGCAGTCTCTTATTCTATTGCAAGAAACTATACAAAAAGATATTATAAAAGCATCTATTATTATCTGCTTATGGGATTGTTTATTCCATCACAGGTAATAATGCTGCCAGTGACGAAATTAATGACTAATTTGAATCTGCTTAATAGGACTGGACTTATTCTTTTGTATTTAGCATTCAGTCTCACCCAGGGAGTGTTTTTGTTTGTAAATTAACCTATTGTGCTACTTCAAATAGATTATGTGAAAA
>UMET01000535.1_pt1 | contig 41708 bp, 37 predicted proteins | sample 1964821 | NCBI WGS metagenome assembly UMET01 (sample SAMEA4836027, study PRJEB28245) | human gut metagenome | biome: gut microbiome; material: fecal sample | place: Denmark | collected 2008
GCTCTTCCTTTCACAGCAATCGTCAATTAAAATAACTCGATTTAATATCCGTTCATAAACTCATCCAACTCTTCCAGTGCTTCTCTCAACTCTGGATTTCTTTCTCTTGATATCAATTGTGATAGATGCATCAATTGCCAAGGTTCTGGTTCACATGTAATGTCATATGACATGTGAACCATTTCCCATAAAAAGTCCGCTTTTTTTGTTTTCGGATGATTCATACAGTATTCTTCAATTATAATTCTTGAGTATTCGTCCATACTTATTCACCTATCTCTTTCCCTTGAATAAAACTTAAGATTTCCTCATAACTTCTGCTACTTCCTTCAATAGCTTTCAATAATTCTTCACTTTGCAACGCTTTCTGTTTTTTATGAAGTTCTTCTAACTCTGCAGTCAAACGATCATACTGTTCTCGGTTCTTACTGATTGCCTTCTCTATTTTTTCTATCTTCTGCTCTAAACTTTCTTTACTGATATTTCTAGCCATTTTTATTCCCCCTTTAATTGTTCACTGATATAATTCGATTTGTATTTCACTTGCTCTGCACGGATTCCAAATGCATCTAATATAACCTTTTGCGTCTTGGAAACTGCATGATCCAAGCGATATATTTTATCCCATTGTCTTGTGATTTCAATCTTTTCCAGTTCTCTGATTGCAGCTGGAACAGTAAGATAATTCGGTTTCTTGACCATTTCAGATGCTTTATTCTTCAATGCCGTATACAATCTACATCGAATAATCAACGCAATAAATCCAACAAATATTTTATTCGATGCCGCTTCTTCAGAAGCAACTCTCAGGCAATGATTCCCCAAGTATGACTTATCTGCTCGAAATACTTTTTCCGATGCATCTCGATTCTTATATAAGCCGATTGCCTTTTTCGCATCCATCTTTTCCGATGAAATAATTGCAAAATAACCACATAAATCCAACTCATCTCGTATCGCCTGCAGTTTCGGTTCCCCATAAACAAAATGTCCCGTATCGTTGTTATAATGCAGATGAAAAAATTTGTGGAACGCCGGTCCGAATTCGTGTTCCGTATCTTGAAACCTCTTCAAATAGCTCTGCATCTCTTGAATACTTTCTTCCACTCTCGCTCGTTCGCCAGCAGCCTTTGCAGCACTGTAATAAATATGAACATATCTTTCCTTTGTGTCTGCTGAATATACAAATGTATGGACCGTTTTTCCATATACTCCGAATTCCGCTATCTGATTGCCCCAATCATTTTCAAATGTGCCTTTCTGTTTACGAATCTGATCACGGATAAATTCTTTGCATCCCTTCACCATAATAAGGAATCCAAATCCATTGTTGTCCATAAATCTGAGATTCTCTTGGCTAAAATATCCTCTATCTAGAATAAATCCAATGTTTTTATATCCGTAACCTTTCACCTTTTCTACCATAAACTGTAGCTGTGATACATCATTGATGCTTCCTGGATATTTCTCATACAATAGCGGTTCACTATTGGTAATGTCATAGCCTACCGCATAATTAAAAATAGGCAGTCCTGCATCTATCTTGGCAGACCCAAACTCTACCATACTGATATTTCCTGCTTCGCAGTTTTTGTTTGTTGAATCATACGAAATGTAGATTCTTTCACGCTTATTCCGTTCTTCATTCCAACTATCAAGAAAGTCTTGTCGCTGATTTTCGTTTATCGAGCGAAAGAAATCTGAAATCGTTGAATCACTGTAGATTTTCATTTCAGGAGTAAATAAAGGATGATTATATGCATAATCCGGATAATACTGAGCTGCATTCCCTTCTGTGATGATCGAATAAGAAGCAAAATCCAAAAGCATACCTGCTACTTTAACGCCAAATATATCCTCCAGTTTCGTATCTAATCCCATGTCTTTTACAGTCTTACTCATTACCATATATGTGCCAGCTTTCAAGCAACTACTTCTCACGGTATCAGATTCTTCTGGCACTTCTACTTCTGGGAAATATTTCTTAAAGTTCTCGTTCGGTCTCATCTTTGATTCATCATCTGCTGACACCTTACCAATGGTAACCCTTCTTACTGTTGTATATTTTTTATCCGAATCATAAATCCTATCATACTCATAATAAACATAACGGGCATTTCCTTTACTTCGAAATGTGATTTTTCCTTTCACTTCTGGTATATCAACAAGGTAATCAAGATACATGACTTCCACTCCTTTTAATAGTTGTATTTGCGACTAAATATAGTATATCATAAAACCTGCATTTTTTCAATCAAAAACGCAGGTTTTTGGCTTATTTTCGAGGATTTTATCATTCCATGAATCTCGATTTTTTATTTAGTTGTACCTACTTCTGGAAGTTAACATTCTTGTCTAACCGTTTCCTCCGGAGTTATATAAATCAACTTTTTTCTTATAGGATCCAAATAGCATTCTTTTCCTAAGCGTTTATAGATAGGAGGCAGTCTCAATTTAATTTCGGTATTCATAAGAATCATCTCCCATCTTCTACTTCAATGCTTTTCTCAAATGCTTCCGATATGCTTTACACACATCTTCCGGACCAGCCAACTTGATTTCTCCGGCATAAGTACATACCCATCCAAAGAAAGTTTTGCTCACATTCGCTGATACTGTAGCCTGAAATCGATCTTCCGAGATACGTTCAACTTCAAAATCTTCACCAAACTTATCTACAATCTTTTTCATCAGATAATTCGGGCAATCAAGCACAACCTGCTGTAGCTCACCATCGAACATCTTAAAAGATTTATTGGCATATTCCGGTACACTGAAACCTTCCGGCATCGGTGTGCATGCTTCATCCATAATTTGCGGTACACACATGCGATCAATACGGAAAGTAACCACTTTATTATGCTTCTCAGAATATCCAAGAAGATAATAACGATCATCATTCCATAACATTGCATACGGAGAGTTCTCATACCACTCTCCATTATTTGTACAAACGAGCTCTTTATCAACATTATATTCCATATACTGGAAACGGATCTTCTTTCCAGTATCAATTGCTTCGTTGATCTTATCTACAACATAGAGTAATTTTGAATTTTCTGTTTTGATTCTCTCTGATGTATAAACTCGAGCAACTAACTTCTCCGCTTCGTATTTGCTTGTCAGCTCACAAATCTTATCAATCAGATCCTGACTCTGTTTTACTCCAATAAATTGAGAAGAAGATACTGCATCAATAAGAAGCTTCAGTTCTGGTTCATCAAATGGACGCGCACCATAATGATATAGCTTTGAATTGCTCGGTCCAACATTCGCCAGAATTTCATAACCAGCATCATTAAAAGCTTTTACATCATCTCGAATGGTATTTCGATTGCCGTTGATTCCTCTATTCTCAAGCATCTCTGTTATGTCCGCAACAGAAGCTACATGCTCATCGTCTGTATTCTTTTGTAAATATTTTAAGAGCAGAAGAAGTCTGCTTCGGTTATTGTCCGCCATTTTTACTCCTAAAACTATCTGTTTTGAAACGCATCTTCAAACCCCTTCTTCAAAAGTATTAGCAAACTACTTTGCTTTTGCTCGCTAAAAAACTCTTCTAGAAATTCAAAATACTTATTGCCAAATACTTCTTCATCTGACTCGTCTCTATTTTTCATTTCAACTAATTCCTGGTACAGATACATATTTTCTATAAAATTTATAACAATTTGAATATGTTTTGGTAAGCAAGAATAATCGTCTTCTGCATGAAACCACTGTTTTATTAGTTTTATTTTTTCTACAATATCATAACTATGTAATGAACGATTTAATTCCTCATCAATTAGCAAATAGTTTACGGTATACTTTTTGTATTCTTTCGCCAGAGATTTTCTAACTGGGATAGAAAAAACAGTTCTTTCTTTATTTTCTCTAATCCAATCCACTTTGCAAGAATCATTGTCTGGCATTACAAAGTGTTCTAAATTTATTTCATCATTTCTATTGTATTTTTTCGTCAACCAATTATCCGCCGATACGTAATTGTCCATAATTGAATAAATACAAGCCAGTGTTTCATAACTACTGCATTTAGACGGTAATGAAAATTTTTCAATTCGACTTTCGCGCAATCCTTTTGCTTTACCTAATACATTTATTAATACGTCATCATCTCCATTCAATGTATCTCGAATCGAATAGTCAATTGCTTGCTTTGATTTTTTATTTGAAGACAACGCAAAAAGTACTGCGTAAACATAAAGATTAGTAATTACTCGTTTGAATGTATCAAACTGCATTTCATTAACCAAGGTACTATTATTTGATAAAACAAACACCAAGTACATTATAGGTAATTTACAATATTGAGCATCAAACCCAAGAATATCCTTAAACATTTCTTTAAGAATTTTATGATCTTTTGTTGCTTTATAATTTTTAGCATCTAAACATAAATCCTCAAAATAATATCCATTTTTTTCTATATTTTCATATAGACGAGCAACAGCCTCTCCATATGCTATCATCTGTTTTAAAAGATTTTCTGTGGCATCCATGTCATATCCATAGAGATAATGTTTGCCGTTAAGTTTTAACTTTTCTGTTATTTTATTATTATCTGTTATTAATAAATAATCATAAATATACTCGTTAAGATCTTTTATTCCGAATTTTCTAAAAGAAATAGAACATTTTTTTAACGCAACCCACAATTCTTTTAAATCATCTGCATACTCATCATCAAAATTTTCAAAACAATGTCCTTTAAAGATATCCGCTGGCTCCAATAGTTTTGATTTTTCATTGATATCCAAGAACATCTGCTCAACAGGTTTTGTTGAACCATGATCATCATTTACAAGAATTAAGAACTTACAGTCTCTAAGTTTTCGATAAAAATTGCGCAGCTTGTTCTGTTCTGCCAAGTCATTAATAGACTCTTCAATACATTTATACGCTCTTAAAAAGACTTCTCTTTGACAATATATATCCGTTACAATATCGTCAGAAATTGTAATATTGATTCTATTATCTTGAATGGTTAAATAATCTCCAATAGAATCATTGACCAAAACATTTTCTCCAAATGGCTGAAGAATACTTTTGATACGTTCTTGCTCTCTTGGAGATGTCAAATAAGCATTATAAATTGCTGCAAGGATCATGTAACAGGTTGTTATTCTTTGCTGACCATCAATGATTTCGTAATGATCATCAACAGAGTCCAAAATTATTATTCCTAAAAACTTATCTCTGTCTTCAATATCATTGATAAGATCTATTATCATATTATTATCCCATGCATATTCTCTCTGATATTTAGGAATAACATAATGATTCCTATTAATGTCCATACGATTTCCATCGTCCTTTGTCATTCTATAGAAATTCTCCAATCTAACAATAAAAGAATTCATAAAAGACCTCCTCTTTAGCACTACAACGGATAGTCTGAGATATTTTCTAAAACGACCATACATTGTATCCCTGCATTCTCGCCGCTTCGTATACAGGTTTTAATCTATCCTCTAAAACACCCAAAAATCTGGATATGCTTATGTTTTCTATGTAAAGATTTTCTGTTGCCCACAATGAATTCAGATTATCCCGTTGGCACAATGCAAATAAGTCCCCAACCTTGGGATATGTATATATTACCTTGTTTAATTCAAATTGATTGTAAGCAAAATTCAAGAAATATTTATCCCAATCAGGAAGTCTATCTCTTTTACTTGAATTCAGAGAGGCTTCCACTGGAATGAGATTCCACATTTCATCATTTGTAACATAAGACCATGGAATAAAATGATCTATTTCATAGTTATCCTGCATCAAACATTTTCCAGAATAAATATCAGTTATAGGTTCAATCTTTAATATCGCAGCCCAAAGCTTCCTAACATTCTTTAATTTTCGTTGTTTTTCATTCTCTGGATACAATTTATAAATAATTCCTGGTACATCCGGATTTCTAGCCTGTAAAAATTGTATTTTTTTCATCTGAATCCATCCACGGATGGACACCATATTATCTATCAAAAATCGTTTCCAGCACTCATCAATAATGATTCGTTTATTTAATCCTCGTTCCGGTCCTATTGTATAGAGAAGACAATTATACTTATTAATCATTTCAAAGTAAGCTACCAGCCGCCTCCTTTGATTCCACAAAGGATTATTTCCATCTATTTCTTTTATAAATGACGATAATAATCGATATGGAACGTTTTTAGATATCTGGTATTTTTCATCATGCAATAACTTATCTTGTTTTTGAATCAAATCAAGAATAGCTTTCCTGTCTGTAGTAATCTCAATACAATCAAGTGTCCCTAGTTTATAAATTGCTCGTTCTATACTATTAACACTTTTCCCTTCGTTATCTTTAGTCCCCATACGCAAATGATATTCTTGAACTGAATACCATGCATCTGCAATCATTCCTGATATCACTTTATCAAATGTAATACTCTCTTCATTCTCGGCAATCAATTGCATAATAGAATCTAGCCAGTAAAACTTATAGCATTCTGTAGGATCGTCAAGCATATGAACAAATGCTTCAATATTTAAATTACAATCATATCTAAACTGTGTATCCATATGCTCAATTCTCCACCGAATCCATTTATCTACTACCAAACTATTTACGTTTATCGAAAGCAGTAACATTTACAACCGCTGGAGCAGCCGGACCAACTGATCCATTCGGTTTCATCTTGTCACCCACTGCAATACATTGACCTTTTTTGAGTTTCTGTATTACAGGAAGCCAATTTGTTTCTCCTGTCGCATCTAACTGTTTCGAAATTTTCACCATTTCATCATCTGTTGGTTTGAAATACAACTTAAACGCGGATTGCAATAATCTAACCACCTCGTCATCTTTTAATACTTTTAATGACTGAGTAGCAAACCATGCAGACCAACCGAATTTTCTACCTTCAGTTAAAATGGCTGCACTTGGAGATTTCATTGTATGAGATAAGTTTTGAGCCTCATCCAGCACAACGACGAATGGCTTATCTTTTGATCCGTATTTTTTTGTATAGTACCAAGCATCCCAAAGCATAAGTTCTGTTATCGCAACTTGCATCTCCCTCGTAAATAAGGTGAGCTGCATGATATTAACTTTTGCCTCTTCAGCATATAAAATGTCGCCCCAATCAAATTCTGGATTGTTCACAAATTCAACTGTATGAAAGAAAGGAGACATTTTAGATATGACAGATTTAGCAGCTTTATTTGCTTCTACAACTTCCTCTAACTCATCTTGGAAGTGCCTCATGTTCATCGCCTTGCCATATCTTTTCATGCCATTCAAAGCAGCATCAAAGATTGCAGAATACTGCTGTGCTCCGAAATCATATACATGAGCAAAAATATCAGCTAAACGCGCTGCAACTTGAGACTCTTTTTCCAGAATCTTTTGTCCAGCCAAGTCTATTTCATGACGTTTAAATGGATTAATTGGCACACCAAAACTATATACGATATGCTGACTAAGTCTATCGCCCAAAGCTGTTGTAAACGGTTCTTCAAGCTGATTCAACATGAATCCTTCTGTATAATCAAAAATCACTGCAGAAACATTATGCTTATTTAATTCATACAACATCGTTTGTATACTATAAGTTTTTCCTTGACCTGATGTTCCGGTTATCAGTAAATGTCTATTAGCTAATGCTTTATTTCCATACTCCCAATATACGCTATGTTTATATTCATCCTCACCTATCAGAACTCTGGCCTCTGCATATTCTTTTTCTGAGGCAGCAATTGTTTCAACAATATCCTGAGGTGAATTATCACTATTTTTTGTTTCATCCTTTTCGCTTGAAGAATCGTTTTCTCCACCTTCAAGATTTTTGTTCTGAAGATCATCATCACTCTTCAAGGTGTCTGTTTCAGTAATAAGAGACCATTCAACAATCGGTATTTCATCAAAATCTTTTGCAAGAAGATTAACGCCTTCCTTTTTAGTCTTATCAACAATAAGAACATCTTGATTCTTGATTTCTCGTTCTTTTACACATTCTTCTCTGAAGGAAATAACACCCGCTTTTCCCATTTCAGGAATTAATGAATCAACTATCTCATATTCTTCGTTTAATAGTTTTCTTCGAAGATCACTTTGCGTAATCATTTCCCAATTCTGACTTTTGCTTCCCACTTCATATAACAACATTTTTCCTGCATTAATCATTATCTGCTGTATAAAGAAGTTTCTATATAAACGTGTCTTTATATCTTTATCCACACAAGAACCAAAACCAAGTATTGTATCAATGATTTCGCGTGTCTTAAGGGCCTGCTTTACACCTTTTTCAAGATAATCAGATTCTACTTTTCCAATCTTTACCTCAATTGGATAGAATGTTACTTTTACTGTTTCCCCATCTTTGATTCCGACAAGTAATAAATCATCACTTGTAAGTCCTTCAAATCCCAGATTCTTCGCTGATAATACGGATCCTTTTTGTGACAGACCAACGGAACCTGACACTCTAAGAATTTCTTCAAGAGACACCGGTATCCATATGCAGTCCTCAACGGAATATCTTTTTGTAGCAAGCTTCATAGCAGAGAGAATACTTAATTTCTCCACCGGGAAATGAGACTTATAAGAAAGCATTCTAAGGAGCCAATCACCATTTAATGCATTAAACATGTTAATAATGTTCTTTGAATGGTCTTGGACATTATCAACTCCATTGGCTGCTAAATATCTGCAAATAGTATTTTGATACTGTTTTGATTTTTTTGTCACAGTAATAGCATCATATCCACTAGACGTCATATTATACTGATCACTATAATGAATTATCAGTAAGTCTTTTGCACTTGGATCACTCTTAAAATAGTTCAAATCAACCTTGGGATTTATGAAGGTGACCCAATTACTTGCGTCATATAATCTATCCAATACTTTTTGCTTATTTAATCCCATTCTTAAAGCGTAACAAATATCATCTCTATATGCATCTCCATTAATAGCTGCATTAAGTGCATTGTAATTAATTGCAATATTTACCAAATCTGAATTGCTATTGGCATATTTAATTCCAAATCCGGTTCTATATGAATCGCCCAACATTTCTGATGGCACACCTGATACCATACCGTTCATTACCATACCAGATGGAATATCTTCCATTCGTGTAGCAATAGCTTGATGATCATCATCCAACTCCATAAATGTTACGTGTGCATACTCGAACGGTTCATCAATGTTTCTAAAATAAAAGTTTACATTGTTGCGATACACATCAATAAGCTCTTCATAAGACAGGCTGCCAGTTTTAACATCAATACCTAATGTATGAACTAAAGTGTCAACATCATCAATTTTGGACATACTTTCAAAGGCATTATCCATCTTAACATCTGCATACATTACTACTTGCACAGGTATAACTTCTTTAGTAACTCCAGAATTCAAACAATGTGCATAGTATCTAACGATACCTTGTACTATTTCTCGGCAGTCACCTGTGTTAACAAGATTAATTCTTAATGGCGTTCTTGTTTCAGCAGAAAAAAGATAACTAAAATGTTCAACGAACTCCCTCATTTTCTCTGAAACTAACTTAGCAACAAAATCCTTCGATCCCTTATATCTAGGAAGTGTTTCGTCCACATATACTTTCCATTCCGGAGTGTGAACTTGCTCAACTGGAATAAATATTTTTTTCTCTTTCGTATATGGATCCATATTGATGTAAGGAAGAAGAGAGGTTTGTTGAAATTTTCTCAACAAATCAAATTCGTCATCCGCCAATCCATTAATATTCTGAGTATTCATAAATAGCTGATATGCTATATTAATTGGATGTAACGGGCTTAATAAAATTTCCTGATCACCGTGAAGTTTTTTTACAACGCCCAAGAAAAACAAACTTTTTTGTTGTTCTGATAAATAAGCACCTTCAGAAATCGCTCTTATTTCCTTAGATACCGCCTCTAAATATGCTTTGTATAGACCTTCAAGTTCTGAATTCACATAAACCAAGCTAGGAATTGAATCTGAATTATCAAAATACTCTATTAGGTCCATAAACGCTTTACGAACTGAATCCGGCAATTCAATATAGACAGGAACTAGTTCTTCTTCCTCTGTAGATTTTTCAACAACAAAAGGAGACCTTGCTTTAATATATTTCTTTTCCAAATCAAGGCTTTTTCTGAACTCATCTCTTGTCCAATATTTTTTTGTTCCAAAAATCAGGCTATTATCTCCAAGGATTTCAAAATTACACTGTCTGGTACGCTTTAAGTACCAAAGTTTCAATCCCTCAATAACCGTAGGCTTTTCTATAGCAAACGCTTTAATCATAGGAATAACAAAATTCTCTGTAGACAAAACAAAGAGCACATCTTCGCTATTCTCTGAATACGGATAATCCTCATCAATTACCAGCGAGATCGTTTCATCTTGGCTAACAGGAACAACCTGGTTGTTCTCTCGTATAATAATTTCTTTTTTCCTACCCCCATTGTTAAACGTCACATCATCAGAATCAGTGTTAATACGAATAGCAGACTTATCCGTTCCCTTTATTTCAACAGAATATTGAGTCTTGATATTATGAAATAAACTTGGTTTACAACGCAGAACAGCAATTCTAAAATCAAACTTCACCCCATTATCATTATATTTAAAATGACTAAATATTGTTTTATCTTCAATTCCAATGATCTTGACCAGAAGTTTTTTTCCGCTGTTAGTGCATTTTAAAAACGATTGATATGCTTTGGGAATATCAATACAAACACTTTTTGTATACTCAGAAAAACTAAGTGAAAAACTTACTTCTTCCTGCGTATCTGATACAAAAGAAATAATATTACGTATTCTGCTTTTAGCTTTTGTATCTCCTTCTTCGCGATCCCACAAATTCTCATCAGATATAATAGGGTAGTATTCAATCGTGGTTTTATTTTTCTTACTAGCAATATATTTTTCGATTTCAGAATATGAAATTATTTCCCAATCTGGCTTAGAAAGAGCCTTCGCACCTTCTTCACCAAATAAATTTTCAAGCTTGCCGTTATCAGCACCATAGCTATGAATTTCTGCTATCTTGACAAAATTCGCATGATTCTCTTCTAAACGTGTATCTAGTTTTTTTCCTGACAGAGTGGATAATTTATCGTCTGGAAACAATTCAAACTTTTTATACTCATCAAAAGTGATTTGTGAATCACTTAGGCATTGAATAATGTCTTCATACTCAAAAATAGTAGCAATACTTCCATCTAACTCCTTACGTTTGTTATCTAAGTAATGTTCTAAAATAACCTTATCTGTATTGCTGTAGCCGGTTTCATTAATTTTCCTTTTTATATCCCTCTCTATAACAGAGATATTCAAAGGCATACCTTCTTTGCTCAGGCTTCCAGCCCCACCCAAAATACTATCTAGTGAAGAACAGTGAATAAACAATATTGCCTTTTTTAAATAACCTTCCTCAACTCCAACCAAATTTCTAAGTGTAGCTAAAAAATCTGGATGTGGCCTGTTGTTCCTCGATGCTGCTATTATCAGCTGCACTTTGCCAAAATCCAATTCATATGTTTCATATTTCTGGCTACGAAGATCATCATTGTAAACAAATGGTGAAGATATGATATTGTTCTCTAATACAGAATACAGTTTTCCTACCTGCTCATCATTTTCGAATTGTATATAGTATTTTTCGCCTGGATCAGGAATATTTGTTTGAAAATACTTAATGATCTTTTCTGATAAATAATCATAAAACATATTTGACATACTGTGCATCTCCGCTATCTGATCGTTTTTCTAGTAGATTCATTTTTTCGTATAGTTCGATAATCCTTTTCTTAGATTCTCTATCAAATAATAATCCTCTTAATTCAAATTCTTCGAACAGTTTTGCCAAACGAATTCTACCATCATTTTCTTTCAAGATTATTTGTGTAAACATGATAATATCGTTATCATGTAAACTAACGGTATAACCATACATTCCTCGAAATTTCCCAAAGTTCTTTTGAACAAAATCAATGAATTTCTTATTATATCCATTATAGTGAGACTTTCTTCCGCCATTAATAAACTGAAAATCTATGGTTTCGTATAACTTTCTTAACTCATCGGATGCTAAACATCCCTTACTTTTGGATTCGTCGTGATGACAACCGCTGTAATCCATCTGAATCCAGTTTCGATAACTCTTATTTATTTGTTCAATCTCGCCAGCTACCACTTCATCAAGATCTGATTTATTGAATCTGTCATAAACGCCAATGTAATCCATGTGAACATCGTCAATATTATGTGATAACATTTCTAGCACAACAGAATGTGAAAACATATGTCCTAATTTTTCTTTCACATATTTCCAGCCATATTCATAACCAGGACGAACTCGGGTAACAACTTCGTCATATAGAGTCATATATATCGTCTCAATTTTGTCACGCTGTCCATATTCAAACTTACTCAATTTTACAGCTAGTTGGGAAACATAGAACATATAATAGTATGCCAAAAATCTATTAATATACTTCTGATAGTCTCCAGCGTTCTGAGTAAGTGCTTCGAAATCCTTATAAAAGACCTCCTTCACATAAGGTAAAAAACAATCTGCACTTTGAATTGACCCAGTTCCTGCTGCATCAGGATCCTCTAAAGAATCAAATACCAATTTTTCCAAGACATTAGTATCTTCAGCTGCTGACATTTTTTCATATTTTGATACAAGATCTGTGTCCTCTACAAATAAGCTATACAGGTACTCTGCAACCTGTCTCTGAGAAACATTACTTTCTATATAGTTTAATGCTTTTGCATTAATGGGCAAAAGTTTCCCATTATCAAAATACATAGAATCAATGATATGAAACAGTTTGTCAAAATCTTCATCTGTACATTCATCATTCATTTTTTTTCGCATCGCTGCTTTAATTATATTTTTATCCAATCCGCTTTTGATTGCCGTAGATGAAATTAGACGTGAAAACTCACCAACTACACCATCAAATTTTTCGTATTGGTTTTTATCTACTTTTGTTTTAAATGGCACCAATGCATCGTCTCGCTTATGTCTCTTATTCGGATTAATTTTCGTATCAAAGATGCGATCAATTCCATCATTTCCTTCAAATAATATCCATGTTCCTTCCATTATTTCACCTCAAAGGTATATCCAAATGCTTCATCATATTCTAGAACGTATTCTTTTGCTTCTTTTTGAGATAAATCTCGGATAAATAATTCATTCTGTTTTGATCCACCCATTGAAATCTTATTAATAAATTCCATGCACTTAACATTCACTCGCTTGTCATTAATACTCGGCACATATCCGTTTAACACCCTTTTTAATAAGGAGAACAATGCATAATCCACATCAATTTCTGCAACTTCTGATGCACTGTATCCATAGCGAAGTTTTAGTTCATCTTTAAAACTGTACAATATATCTTTGTTTGCTTTTGGAAGATTATCTACAACCTTCTTTATCTTTATTGTTTGAATCAAATGATATGGTGATTTTGTGTTTGCAAACGATAATTGCATTTCATTTTTTTCAACCTGGCCATTCCACGCAAGAACACCTTTCTCAACAATTGCATAAACTTTTTTTAGCTTTAAAACGTTTCCAGTATTCCATGCATAGAGAGCATCCATATATTCATAATAATCAGCATCATCTGGTAATAGATCCTTGCGAGTCTCTGTAAGCCAGCAAATTCTAACAAATAGTTTTAATAACTCTTCTTTTACCATGTGCATAGATGGATCAGAAAAATCTTCATCCTTAAACCGATTTAATATAAATCCAAGAGATCCTAAATCTTTTGATATAACAGCAATGACATCTGCCGTATTCTCATAAAATACTATGTAGTCATCTATTTTTTCATTTCTAATTTGCATAGGATCAACCATTCTCATTGCATCTAGAACATCTGAAGAATTTTTCTTTCCAAAAAGAGTATTTGGAAGAAGTGATTGGCAGTATGCAACACTTGTCAATTTCTGAGGTTCTTTTCTTGGTTCCAAAGATCCTCTATCAAAATAACGTTCATCTACTAATATTTCATAAATCATATTTAATAGAGAGCGGGTAGATACAATAAGCTTATTTTTAACGATACTTTCTATAAGCGAACGGATTATTCCGTTCTGAACTGCCTCGTTAGAAAGCAACTCATAATTAATTTTTATCGGGCAGACATCTTTAGATATACAATCTCCACAGCAAGTACAATACTTGTTATAAAAATCATTTTCTGGTTTATGCTGCACGATTTTTTCAAAAATACCTTTGATATATTCAGAAGATACTCCTTCGGGTGCCATCTCATATAAATGATAATCCGCAAAATTTACACAGTGAAAGAACTTGTCACTATCCTTTTTCTCCAGCCTATCATCTAGAATGCCTGCTTTATCAACATATTCTTTAAACATGGAAAAGTTATTCTCTGTATCGGCATCTAAAAAATTGCTTAATGTTCCAAGATTAATAGCAAGTATCACCTTACAATTCGAAGTCTCTATATTTTTATCCATAAACGCTTCCATTATTTTCGTTAATGTGTATGAAGCCGGCTTATCAATATATAAACTTGCAGTGGAATCATTATGAACGTAAAACGGTTCCATCATTTCTGGATATGTCTGCTTACAGTAAGAAAGCATATGGGATTTTCCATCACCAACACTTCCACAAAGCAGAATTAGCTCTGAATGATTCGTATTATATGTATCCTTTAATACAGAGACGAATTTCTCCTGCACAGGCCTATTTACATGCATATACATTGTGTACGGATCTGAAAAATCCGCAGACACAACGGCTGTTTTAGAAGATTCTCTTAACTGAGACAATGTATTGACAAAACATTCCTGTTTTATAATTTTTCCTGAATCATCCATATTTCTATCCTGCTTTCTGGTCGATCAAATAGTGCTCGATATAATCGATACTAATTGGTCTATATTATCTTTACTTGTGTATTTATTTATAGTAATCCTTAGTACTTTTGTAACCTTATCTTCTAGCCCCATCGCCTTTAACACATACGATGGTTCACCTGCACTACACGCCGAGCCTGATGAAATGGCTAATTGATCACTAACCTGTTTTATGAATCTTTCATTGTGAAAATTGGGTTTATTAACCAAAATACTTATTATTCCAGGGACTCTCTTCTTTGTAGGATTGCAAAGTTCTATTCCTTCTATTCCCTGCAATTTTCCCACAGCGTATTCATCCAATTTTTTTATCAGTTTCTCATTAGATTCCATATCCCTCATTGCAATTTCAGCAGCTTTTCCGAAACCAACAATGTTATGAACAGCTAATGTTCCAGCTCTTAAACCATATTCCTGTTCTCCACCATGTAATAGAGATGTAATTGGAGGAATCCCATAGGCATCGCTCTTTAAGAAAGCTGCACCAATGCCTTTGGGGCCATATATTTTGTGTGCTGAACATGAAGCGAAATCTAATCCCAGATCTCTCACATTTATTTTGATTTTTCCAAGAGCTTGTGTTAAATCAGAATGTATTTTCACATCTCTGTCTTTACAGATTTTCGCTAATTCCGATATGTTATTGATGGTTCCAACTTCATTATTTACATATATAAAAGATGCTAAAGCAGTTTTGTCTGTGAAATATCCTTCAACGGTTGTAACCTCTACTTCACCTATTCCTGAAACAGGAACAAAACTCACCTCATATCCTCTATCAATAGAAGCTCTTTCACCAAAAAGGCTAATTGTTGGATCGTTGTTAGAATATAATTCTCCATTCAAAAACTTACATGTATTTAATGTTGCCTTATGCTCACTACTTGATGTGATAATGTGGTTCTTTCCATCTACATAAAACCGACTGTAATCCATATAGCCTTTGATAATAAAATTTGTACTTTCTGTCGCTCCTGAAGTAAAAACAATTTCTTCTTCAGCAGCTCCAAGTAACTTGGCTACATTTGCTCTTGCATTGTCGACTGCAGCTTTTGCATTCGTTGCTTTGCAGTAATATTTGCTAGAAGGATTTCCATATTCCTCTTTCAAATAAGGAATCATAACCTCTAAAACCTCTTCATCAATAGGTGATGTGGCGCTGTTATCAAAATAAATCATACTGTATCACCCACTCCTAAGACCTGTAATACATACTTATCAACGCTGCCTGCATGATTATACATATCCAAAAGTAATTCGCTTCCCCTATCGATATGAGCTTTGACATACTTCGGGAAAAATTCTTCTTCTGCTAAATGTCGGCCTTCTACCTGTTCAATCAAAACTTTGAAATATGTTTCATAATCACCCGTAATAGTCTGTCTATTAAGATCAAGTCCATCTGAATCCGATTGGTAGTCAGCTACAGATGTATTCTCCTTTAATGACCAGGCAATAGCGTGTTTCACCAGTGTGTACGGCTTATAATTTGTTCTTTTTTCTAACTCATGAAATATTTCTTGAGTTCTTTTTGACGTTTTTAATCTAAAAATCATATCTATTCCTCAAAAAAGTATCTGTTCTCAATAGTGGTTTTGTTTTGATTCTCATCATTAATTAGCAAATACTCTTTAGCAATAAATGGTTTGATAATTCTATAGTATTCTTCGTTAATCTCCTCATCCGTCGAAAGAATAATTACCTGTCTGCTAATATTAGGAAAGAACTTTTCTGAAATCTCTTTTCTATGGTTCGCATCGATTCTTGCATATGGTGTATCAATGACAAACGGGATATCCTGATTTGACATTTTAATAATGGCCCAATAAAGAGCTAAAATGAATATCTGCCGTTCACCCTTTGATAACCTGCTCAAATCAATATTTTTATACAACTCATGAGTGTCATTAGCCCTAAATTGTAGTATCTTTTCTAACTCATCGATGGTGTTAGCTTCATATTTGAAAAGTAATTCATCAATGCCTTTCTTTCCGATAGTAATATAAAAATTATCTTTTCCAACATTTTTCATTAAATTAATCAACTCAGTTGCAGTATATGTTGCATCTTGGTATAAATTAAATTTAAAACTCTCATCAATTTCTATATGTGTAATAAGATTATCTTTTCTATATACGCGTCTCAAATTTTGAACAATAAGTTCCTCTAAACAGTTTTTAATCTTTTCTGATTTCTGAGATAGTAACGCCTCCATCATTGTTGTTAATCCAGAGCTAAGTTCATACACATTTCTATTTTGTGTATTTTCTTTAACAGCCTGAAATGCCCGATCTCTCTGAGCCACAACCACTGATATTCGATTATTAATCTCTACCAGCTTACTTTTTTGTTCAAAAATCTCTTGAGAAATTTCATCCTTTCTTCGTAAAAGAGCGTTTTCTCTTTCTTTGTATCGTGCCACGTCCTCATCTGACATGGCACTCTTTAACAATTTATTGATCTCCATGGTAGTGTCGGCAGCATTTTGACGATCCGTTACCGTTTTTACCATTTCTGAATAATCAAAATTTTCTAATGTTGAAATTAATGCATTTACTTTAGCAATTGATTCCTGGGATAAGTCATGTATTTGAACTGTATCTTCATCAAATCCCGCAGGCTTAAGCTTGTCAATTAACATCTCAGCAATGGCACTAGCATCTTCATCTGAGACACTTTTGGGAAGTATTTCTCGAATTTCCTCTATATTGACTTTTTGCTGAAAATAATTGTAGATTCCTCTATTCGTTTCCGCGGTTAACTGACCGGCAATTTTATTCGTAAACTCTTTTACTATATAAAAAGGCATAAGCGTCTCAACAAAATTTTTGATTTTAACAGCCGCTTCGAGCTTAGTTTGTTCAGCCTCTCTATATTGTTTCAATAATTCTTCTTTTTCTTCTTCCGTGATACCTCCAGCCTTTTTAAAAACGGTCTCAAGCTCCATGCGCTCTATTTCTAATTGTTCTAACTCATTTTTTAAGGCCTCTATTTCATTTTCAACATTGTTCATAGAGAGCGCTAAAGAATCTTCTTCTTCTTTTAATGATTTATACTCCTCAAGTAAAACTGAGTCCTTTTTTGTAGTTGCCTTGCCCACATATCTACTCGTTTGTTTGCGGATTATCTCAAAAATATCCAATCCACATAATGTGTAGACTGCATTACGCACATAAGTGTTGTACGTACTGGTGGAAAAAATATTACCAACTTCTTCGCCATCAAAAAGGAAAAACTCAAACAAATCTGGAGGAATAATACTTAGTAGATAATTCTGAAAATATGATTGTTCTTGATCATCTAAGATCTTACCCTCACATTTAACAAAATAATGTTCTTCTAATTTTTGTTTTTTGTAGGTCCATTCTCTGGTGATTTCATATTCTTTAACTTCTCTCTCAATCAAAAGAGAAATATTAATCTGTACTTTAGATTCAACTTTATCAGTTTGAAAAACATTACTATTAATACAATCCTTAATTTTTGAGATATAATAAGGATTAATTCCCACATACCCATAAGTCAATGGTCCGAATAATGCAATTTTAATCGCATTGAATAGAGATGTTTTTCCAGCACCGTTTTTTCCGCCAATAAGAATGATGTTCTTTTGATCACCAGTAGAGGAGAAGTCAAACTCATTCATCCCTTCAAAGGAGTTGAAATTGTACAATATGATTTTATTTATTTTCATCTTCAATCTCCTTCAATACTTTATGGTGTAACCATTGCTGATTTAACAGCCTTTCCAATGTATCTTTCATTATTTTTTGATTAGAATAATTTTTATTATGATAAACTGACAGAATAATATTCCTTACCAAATCAAAAGGAACATCATTTTCATCTGCTAATTTCTCTAACTCTTTAACTGTCTCAGCGTCAATTAATGCTTTCTTATATTGATACCAAGGTAATTTTACACCCGTAATTTTCTCATATAATTCAACTAAGGTTCTCCTAGAAAGATCTAGTTCATCATCCCATATTTCATCAATTGCTTTCAGTTCTTCTTGAGTAATCAACTCATAGCCCATCTTTTTTTGAGTTAAAAGAAGTTTTTCAAGAATTAACTGGCGAGCCTCCCAAGTAAATGGTCCATAGCCCATTTCTCCATTTTTGGTTTCGTAAACGGTTCCATTACGTCTTTTCTTTTCGCGATATTCATCTTTATCACGAATACTCATAATCCACGATCTAAATTCAGCAAGAGGGATAAGTTCTCTATGGCCGCTTCGAATAAATCCATTTAATGATTTATCCTCTTTAACAACAGTACACACCCAACATCCAAATCGTGAGTTTCCACATGACTGAGTCTGCCCACCTGCTTGGATTCCTGCAAATGGACATTCTCCACTATCTGCACCGGCATAAAGCGTTACTAATTCATTATTATTTGATCCCCAAGGCGTTTTTCCACCATCCAAACGCAAAAGGACATCCCATACATCATCTGTTGTAAGTTCTACAATCGGATTATAAACATATGCATCCTGAATAGTCTCATGTCTATTCATTAAACGATTTGCTAATTCTCTTCCTTCGATCCTTCTTTTTCTTGCAATACTTTCTGCTTTTCGAACACCTAAAAGGACTACTACTTCTTGACCTTCATTTTTAATAATACTTCTGATATAATCCGCACTTGGATTAATCTTAAGTCTATCCGTACACCATCGAAATGTACCATTCATTCGTGGTGTCGGAAATCCTCGTCCTATGATATTCGCCCAAAAAGAATTATTCGCAGGCGGTGTAACCATAGAAGAAATAATTGGAAGACCATCTCTTTTTGCGGCATCCCCCAGCATTTGATTCATTTTGCTTAAATATATTTTTATAAGTGGATTCTCAATTAATGTGTCTGAAGAAACAATATAAACGTTTTTATTACGTTGCCAGTCCGGAAGAGAAAGTAGCATTTTATATACCAATTCAACTACAGTTGTTGAATCTTTACCGCCACTATAACCGATTACCCATGGACGGTCATCTGACATATACACATATTTAATTTCTTCAATCAATTCTTCCAATGTATTCTCATTGAAATAACTATTCATTGCCATCTTTGCTACCTCGATGTTGAGCTACTTGACTTACTAGTCCCAAACTCAATTCCTTTCCTTTATCATCCATCTGCTTGATGTAACTGATAATTCTACTTTCAAGATCGTTATGGCTTGTTTCAATAAAATTTCTGCCAACCAACTGATCAAGTGAAATATTGTACAAATCGGCAGCCCCTTTTAAAAAGGCAATATCCGGTTCTGTTAAACCTCTCTCAATATTACTTATCACTTGTTGAGAAACACTTAACTTTTCTGCCAATTCTGTTTGTTTATAATGATTCTTTTTTCTCAATTCTGCCAGATGTTTACCTATTTGTTTCATGGTTCTCTCCATTTTGATACACAATATAGGGCCTAAGCCCACCCTGCACAATTATACTATTTTATATTATACTGATTTTTTCAAATTTATACAACAAAACTATGTATTTTACGCATTGACTAACAATAATATTGTATAATATAATATATACAAATTTTTTGTTATTTTTTAGTGTCTTATAAGGAGGAAAACAAATATGTTATGTAAGATTTGTGGTGAAGAGCTCCATTTTGATAATCAGTATTCCAAAGATAAGCGCTACTGTACCTCTTGTGGAATAAAGCACACAAATTATATCAAAGAACGCCGCGACACTTTGCAATCATTACGAAACATGAATCTAGAATCAAAAATCATCCAGACCAAATTTTTAATCCGACAGGCTGTCGCAGAATTTGGTTTGGAACATGTATATATATCATATTCCGGAGGAAAAGATTCCACAGTTCTTTCTCACATTGCCAAAACAATGTATCCAAATATATTGCATCTGTTTGCAAACACTACTAACGAATATCCAGAAACTCTTCAACACATAAAATGGGAAAAGGAAGAAAATGGAACAAACATTATTACTGTGAATCCTATCGATGGCCATGGAGAAAAATGGAACTTTAAAAAGGTAGTTTATCATTATGGATATCCAATGTTTTCGAAAAGAGTTGCCAATGCTATACGTACCTACCAACATGCATTATCAGAAAGAACGAAAAACAACTCTCTCGATTATATTGATCGCAATTTTAAAAAGTACAAGAAATATATTGATGAACCTATTTCTGATTTATGTTGTGAGAAGTTAAAGAAATATCCATTAAAACGAAAAGCAAGAGATCTCGGCTTAAAATGTTCAATTCTTGGAATTTTAGCATCTGAGAGCTATCAACGAGAAAAAGACTGGTTAGAATATGGCTGCAACGTATTTCATGAACGTAAAGATAATCAATCACGACCTCTTTCTTTTTGGACAGAAAAAGATATTCAAGAATATATAGAGATATATGACGTGAAAATACCCACCTTATATTCGATGGGATACACCAGAAATGGATGTATGTATTGTGGTTTTGGTGTTAATTTAGAAATTGATGGTGTGAATAGGTATCAAAGACTCAAAGAAACACATCCCGCACAGTACAATTATTTCGTAAAAAACTTTGGCGAATTAATGATTACATTTGATGTTTCGTATACATAAAAAACAAGCAACCAATATTCTTAATGTGGTTGCTTGTTTTTCTATACGTTTCTTAACATGTGATCATCTTTCTCATAAAATGCATCACTTGTTCAATAAACACCTCTATAACGCTTCCGCATAACAGGGGTAATAAAGACAAAATACAAATGCATATCAAAAAAATTACCTGCTCCAAATCATGATAGCAGAGCAACGTTCCAACAATCAGTACCCCCAATCCAAACACCACGGATCCTCTGGCAAAACTGTAAATAGAAACCACTGCCTTGACAAAGATCCAGGCAATAGCAACCAGAATCCACACTGGTATTAACATCATCTTTCCTACCAATCTCAATAAAAACATAACATCCTCCTTTCTCAGTGATTCACTGCAAACTGCGGCATATCATGATTCACCTCTGCCTGATAATATCCATCCATCGTTGACGGAGCATTAAACAGTACTGCCAACAGATATTTCTTGATGTTCTGCACCTTAGTCGTATTCTTATGCAGACATTCCAGCACATACTCGATGTGAGAATAATTCAGCTTAAGCAGCTTAGACTTTACCAGCGCTGCCGGATATCTTTCGCTGGCAACCAGTATGCTGTTACTCTCAGATACGACAACCTCCAGGATCAGCTGAACGATACCGTTAATCATCTCTGTATCATACTTGTGAGCCATCAGTAAATCATCATAGTTAATATTTTCCTTAATCAGATTTTCATAAGCGCATACTCGTTCCATCGAATCATCATCTAATCTCATCGGATCTCCTGTCTCCGCAGATACGATATGATTCGATTCAGTATTACTCATATTAATCTGATTATTATTAATATAATTCTTTAGAGGTCCCATTTTCTGTACCTCTAGAGGTATCGATTTCCGCACCTCTGAAGTCACCATTTCGACACCTCTGAGGTCACGAATTCGCACCTCTGAAGTATCGATTTCAGCACTTCTTGTTTCGGATTGTTTTGTACCATAAGTTCCCATTGCGATACTTCTGGAATAATCTCTTTGAATCAGAAAGTTCTTGATGTACAAAACATTTGGAAGCCCAAAACCTCTTTTCTTCTTTTCTACCAGGCCAAACTTCTCAAGTTCAGCCAGGTAATCCATTGCTTTACGCTTGGAGAATCCCAGATCCTCCTGTATTTCTGATATCTGATAGATAATAAATACACGATTCTTTTCATCAAACCAGCCATTTCTCATAGAAATGCTCATACGGTCAAGGAACACACTAAAAAGCACCTTGGCCTGCAATGATAATGATGCGAACACTTCATCAGTAAGCATAGCTCGTGGTATTCGTATGAAACTGAATTGCTCCGCCTGCGATCCATAGTAATAATCAAATTTCACCTTTGCCACCTCCGTTCTTCCATTGATCCAGAAGTGCGAAAATGACACTTCTCATCTCATCTATTGAATATTCTTTCGGGAAGTACTCACGAAGTTTCTTATCTGGAATAGTGAATTTACCGGAAGGTTTCTTTCCGGGCTGGGTATCATTCAAGATCATAATCATCTTCATCTGAGTCATCGGACCGGTAGCAATCGCTTCTCTAAGTGCAGCTATCTGATTTGCTTTAACCGGACCATTATCATGAATATATTCATTCAGCCAGCTTTGAATTTCCTTATCAATATAAGAAACATCAACCGCAACAGTGAAGTTCAATCTCTTGGCATCCACCAAATCAAGAAGATCTGGAATTAATTCTGTAAGACGAATATATCTTTTAACCTGCCGACTACTATCACCTGTCTCATCACTAATTACATCGACTGTCAACTTCGGGCCATTTTGGCCCAAAGTTAAATCGTTGCGCTTTCCCTGACTTTTCATAGCATCCATCTTCATTTTATAAGCCCATGCCTTCTCACTAGGAAGCAGCTCCTCCCTCTGAATATTAGCATCAACCATAGCGATTGTTGCTTCATCATCTGTCATTTCTCTAATAATAGAAGGAATAGCAGTGAGTCCGACCAGCTTAGCAGCATGTAATCTGCGATGTCCGGATATCATTTCATACAGATCATTTCCACAAGGACGAATCAAAACCGGTGATAAGACTCCATTAGCTTTAATACTTTCCACCAATTCCAGCATCTTATCATCATCCACTACTTTGAACGGATGTCCCTGGAAACTACAGATCTTATAAATCTCAATATCCATTGCAGACTCTTCATTTACTACACCAAGTAATTCTTCTACAGTTTTAATCTGAACCATTTCTCCCGGTCTAAGCTTCTTCATCGTAAAGGACCTCCTTTGTTAATTCTCTATATGCATCTGATACCTTGCAGTTATTTGCGTGTGTATATACGCTGATTCCCACAGCGCTGGACTCTGCAGCCTTAATAGAAATAGGAATCACACTTTCATACACCGGAAGGATCCCTTCATAAGTCTTTCTCACGCTATCCATAATGTCTTTGGCATAATTTGTTCTCTTATCTACCATAGTAAGAACAATGCCTCCGATGCGAAGCTTCTTATTAAGACGTTTCTTTACCATTGAGATTGTACGGATCAATTGCTGAAGGCCGAGTACCGGAAGGTAAGCTGCCTGAACCGGAATCAGAACCAGATCAGATGATACCAAAGCATTGATGGTCATTGTTCCAAGAGAAGGCATGCAGTCAATAATAATATAGTCATACTGTTCTCTCTGTACTTCCACATATTCCTTCATAATCATTTCACGGTTCATCACATTTGCCATAGTAAGCTCCATTACTGATAATTTGATGTTTCCAGGAAGAATATCTACACCTTCCTCGTGATGAAGAATTCCATCGACAGTGTCGAATGTTTCCTCATGCATGATCTTTGTCATAATTGTAGCCAATGTTACATTGATTTCATCCGGCTGACCGAATCCGAGACTGGCAGTCAGACTTCCCTGTGGATCTGCATCAATCAGAAGCACTTTCTTTCCTTCCTTTGCCAGACCTATTCCTAAATTTACCGCAGTCGTTGTCTTTCCAACGCCACCCTTTTGATTTGTAATTGCGATAACCTTACACATGATTTTTTCCTCCATTCACTTCAAGATTTTTATATTCCTGTTCCATATGTTCATTTAAAATTTTCAGGATTTCCTGTTTCATCTGATCCACCGTCCAATCTCTTGGAAAGAACTGACGAAGCTGTCCTGATTTGAATGCTACACGTTCAAGATCTTCCTTCTTTACTTCACTCAATATATTTTGCATAGCTTCAAGCGTAAGCTTATTCATCTGACTGAGCTTCTTGATCCTTTGAGCCTGAGATACAGAAGGTGCAGACTGCGCATAATCCATGGCATCCAGCAACATTCTCTGCTCATTTGGTTTCAAAAATGCGATTTCAAAAGCTGGATGGAATGAAATCAATCCATAATCCAGTTTTTCAAGCATCTCAGGTATCATATCTGCAATCTTCAGGTATCTCTGAATCTGCTTTGGGCTGTCGAATCCTTCTTCGCTGAGGATCTCGACAGTTCTCTTTCCTATTAAAGAATTGCTGTACTCATCTTCTGGATGGAGCTTCTTCTTTTTTACAGTTCTTCGCATCGCCTCGTACTTCATCTTGTATGCAAATGCTTTTTCACTTGGCAAGATGATGTCTCTCTGAAGATTGGCATCTACCATAGTTACAATGGCATCGTCATATCCCATTTTCCGTATAATAACTGGAACTGTTTTTAATCCCAGCATCTGGGCAGCATGTTTTCTCCTGTGTCCAGAAATAATTTCATAACTGCCATCCTTTAATGGTCTCACGAGCAGTGGTGTGAGGATCCCGAAGCTTTCAATACTTTCCTTTAACTGGATCATTGGATAATCTGCTGTCACCTTGAATGGATGATCCTTGAATGTGCGTAAGAGATTGATATCCATCTCTACAATCTGTTCCTGTGTAGTCTGTTCTGACATGTTTTTTCCTCCTGTCTGTGTCCTAAACGAAAAAAGCCCGTTCAGGTTGATTTTTCATAATCTAACCCAAACGAGCTTCTTATCTGCTCCCGGAATGAACCGGATATGTTATTTTACATTTCCATTTTGGACTCTGACGGACTCAGGCTTTCCCCGACAATTAGCATGACTTTCCCTTTTGTGGGCGTTAGCAAATCGAACTCCAAATCTTTCCCCTATTTTAAGTGATGTTAGCAGGGTGCCGAATTCCGTTAGCAACTTGCTAACAGATCAGTGAATTTGGTTAGCAGGAGTTTTTGACCAAGAAAAAAAGTGGAGATGGTCCAGCATTACCTGCTATCCATTTCCACTTTAGTGTACTAAAGCGTCCCACGCGGGAATCAAACCCACAGCTAGCGCTTAGGAGAGCTCTGTGGTTCTGTTAATCCCTGTCAAGAACTGATATGTTTAGCCCTTTATTATCAAGGACTTTTTTCACTTTCAAATCAAATTCTGGTAATCTGAATATCCTTTCTGTTAAGTCCAGATAAGCCCTGAAAATTAGCAGATTCTTTGCAACTGCTAACATCCGGGGAAAGCTCTGTTGTTACTAACAGATATCATGTTCCGGCTACCATCCCCTTACAAGCAGGAATGATAAACATATTCAATTGACCAGATTTCTATTATTACTATACAACGTTATTGTCGATTTGTCTATGGGGGTCGACTACAGGATTGTGCAATTTTACACTAATCCCATATAACTAATTTCATCATTTTTTTCACAGCAGTTATCACTTTTGAAGATACATAAACACTCGATATTTTTTTCTTAGAATATGACCAGACCGGATCACCTTTGGTCATGTCTATTAGCAAAGCTGTAAAGAATCTTTCCCAACTTACATATTTTTTACTGTCTATGTAATTCTCCGGTTCCTGCAGAATCTCTGTAACATTTGCATTTGGAATAGTATTGGACGAAAGCAATAACCATTCAAATGATTCTGGTGCATAAAGCACAACATTACCAACTGTGTTCAAATATTCATATACCTCTTTCATTTCAGAACCAAATGCTGCTCCATCCACTATAATCAAACGTGTGCCTTGCGTTTTTTCACTGTCCTGCAAGCATTTGATGATATTAGATTTCCCATTTGCAGAAATACAATTGACATTTTTCTGTTCGGACAATTTTGCGAAAAAATCATATCCGGAATTTGAGTCCTCGGTAATTACTAATTCAGGCTCTATAGAACTCTGCGCTGAAATCTCACCATAAAGGTGATACATTTCATTATATTTCTGCTTTGCTTCATGATATTTCCCAGATTCGCGGAATCCGTAGATTTCCTGTACACTATATGGGAGCATAGGCATTTTTTCCCGCGTTGCAAGAACAAAATAATTGTCTGACTCAAGCGCAAGCTTTGCAAACTCTTTTGAAGTGACAAATCTATTTCCTTCATCAATAAAAATAATACTGTTTGTTATTCTTTTTAGCTGCATTTCCCAGTCTTCATTATCGAGTGTTCGGCATTCACGGTCACAGGAAACCATTACGCCACTTTCAGAACCATACCTTCTATAATCACGAATGTAATCAATTAACACCGTTTTCCCAGAAGCACTATCTCCTGTTAAAATCGTGATATTTCTTGTCAGGGTAAAATCATATTTTACTCTTTTCGCTTCTATAATTACTCTATGTGAACCTTTCATATCCGCTACCCCTATTGCATCTCATTCAAGTATTTACTTGCAAATGGAATTAATTCCCGCATAGTATGAACGAATTCTCCCCCATTTTTTATCTGGATATCAAATTTAGTATCTTTTCCAAAACTCATCATATGGCGTAAATTGATTGTAAGATCCTGCTGTTTACCAATCTCCAGTATCCATTTTGCGCAATTATCTCCACAGGTAGACGCATTAAATATTTTGTCCGGTTCGTTTAACATCAATAATAATGTTTTCACTCCACCCGATAAACGTTCCGGTGGAATTTGTCCAAGAACCGGACTGTTAATACATTCCCCACTCAAAACTTCGGAATGATCAACATCCATAATCATTTTTTTAGCAAGATCTGTTTCAAGCCATTCAGGTTCATATGTGTTTTTAAAATAAACGCTTGTATTATAAATGCTGTTCGAAGTATCGCCATAAATTATTGTAAGCATTCCGTCTCTCCATTCTTCTTAATACCTTTTCAAATATTCTTTACATATCTTCTTACATCTGATAATTCAGTATATCATATCTAAAAAAAAAAATCACTCCAGGATAAAAAGATTACGGTTTTATTCAATGGATTTCCAATATCCATTATAGCCATACTCATTTTACTATTCTTCCGGATCAGATTTACAATCTGAGTATTTGATCCATCTTAGGTGACATCTGAGGGACATCTCGAGGGACAATAAAATGATCTTTTGATATAATATCTACCTCGTATTCCCGGCTCTTCGTTTTCTGTCAAATTCAATCCACTCATCTAAAGTAAGCGGCGTATAATCTGAATACATACAGAAACAATTAATCCTGTTACAAGGAATCTGTTTTTCATCTACACGATGTATCTCACCTTTTAATACTTAGGAAGAATCAGACGCCTTTCCACAACTTCGGCGACTACCTGCAAAGTATTTTGAAAACCTGTTTTCAGTAAAATATTTTTAATATGATACTTAACTGTATTTAGAGAAATATCAAGTTCTACCGCTATGTCTTCATATTTTCTGCCCTTGGTAAGTTCTCTAATAATCTGAAATTCACGATTTGTAAATTCACGATTGTCTGCACAGCCGATTCGTATGATTGGCGTATTTTCAGGATATACTTTTTCACCATTTAGAACGCGATCACAAATTTCTATGAGAGAATTATCCTCATATTCTTTATACCAAAATCCGTCGCAACCATATTTTTTTGCTTTTTGAATGAAAGAGTGCTCCGGCATAGATGTCATAATAATAATTTTGATTTTTGAATTATATTGCTTGATTTTCGCTGCCGCTTTCAAACCCGATTCATCATCGGCAGTACATACATCCATAAGAATAAGATCAACTTTACCTCGCAAACATGCAATCTCCGCATTCGCAGCATTTTCTATGGAAGCATATAGTGCATATTGTTCTGACCGAGCAATCTGATTCTCTATAACTTTACGGAATATCTGAGAATCTTCCACAATTAAGACTTGAATCATTTATTTTCTCCTTTCTGTGGTTTGATAACATCTGTTGGAACATCTACAACAAGTGTAACTCCCGGATTGTATAGAATTTTAAGTATAGCTCCTTCTTGCTCTAAACGTCTCCTTAATCCACTAAGACCATTTCCCTCTTTGATTTCAGAATTCACAGCAGCTCCATTACTAGATATTTCTATATGATAACCAGATACGGATTTATCTATCTGCACCGTAAGTTCCGTAGCATCTGCATGACGTACTGCATTTGTCAAAGCTTCACGCACAGATGCATAAACCAGCCTAAGTGCCAATCGTTCAGCAGGCTGGTCTCCAATAAAATTCACCTTACATCCTATAAGTTCAGCAACTTGTAAGAGTTCAGATTGAAGCGCCGCGTCTGGAACAGACCATATCATAGGAATATTCGAAAAATTGCGGATTGTGTTACTCCAGTTTTCTCTAAGCTCTTCTACGTTTTCAGGCAAATTTTGTTCACTATTTGCTTTTTGGGTCGCAAGCAGGCAATTTCCAAACTCGTCATGAATACGCATTTTAATCGCTAAAATTTCTTTGTTCTGATTAATCTGTACTATATTATCTAATAAAGATTTTTGACGTTCCTGCATTTCATGCAGACGTACATTATTTTCATGCAGTTCTTCACTTAATTGGTAAAGCCTGGTAATCTCTGCCGCTTCTATCTGAACAGTATTTTTATCAATAAGCTGCCATTCAAAACGCCAAACACTTTTGTCTGCAAATTGAAAAAATATACGGCGATGATCATTGTCTGTCGTTTCATCCAAAGATTGTGTGAACCACGACTTATTTAATCTCTTACTTGTAGGCGAATCTGTGCACTGTTCCAATTTCTCCCATGTGACTTTTGCATTCAAAATCGTATGACCGAGGAGTTCGTTCACAAGTTCATTCATTTTCTCATTCACGAGAATCACCCGTCCGTCTAATGTTGCAAAACAAATTCCTCCGGGATAAGAATCAATTGCCTGCTTAATCATTTTAACCGTTTGCTTTTTCATAATCACAGCATTACTCCTTCTTCTCAAAATAAACGTCGTCACTTACACAGATAGAAATTGCCGATAATCGAAAATCAGATTCTTCTAATATTTCTTCTAACCTCTTCATAGCGTACAAAATACATTGCGGCTCCAATTGCTTTGTCGGACAAAAGATAAGTCTTACATCTAGGCCGATATTTCTCATACATTTTGCCATGTCTTCCAAACTAATTCGTAAGTCATTGTTTGGAATCATCTGATTCTCCTGATAAGTAAGCTGCAAATTGCAAAACCGCTTAATATATGTCCCTATCAAACTAATTTTATCCCATTTTCCCGGGTGTTCTTCCTCTGGCAACAATTTTTCTAATAAGCAAAGCTGTTTGGACAATTCAGTGGTAAGCTGATCATAGATATCATTTCTAACCTGAATGTTTGCTTCATTAGATTTAATGCGAATTTCCTGAGCCAACAGATCTTGTTTTTGTTCTAGTTCTATATTTAAATTCTGTAACTTACGAAAAACCTGATTTATTTCAGACAAATCATTCTGCCAAATCATGTAGCCATTTGAAATATTATGAATATTCATTTCTATATCCTCACTGGTAAGGATGCGTTTCTTCCGTTTTAAAATTTCCAACACTTGCGGTGTAATATTGGATGCATTTTCAGAAATAACAATCGGCGTACCATCCGACGAAAGAATCTGCATTGCCACTGTTGATTTTCGAAACACCTTACCATAACAAGTATTCACCGGTATAAGCCCAATGAATATGTATAAATTCCAACATAAGACTGCTATAAAAATAAGTCCGGCTGATAATTCGACGATTTCAAACCGTATTACGTAAGCAGTCGCTGCATACGGAATACTAAACACAAGAAGTAATATTGGTTCATAAAACGGAATCAGCTTTTTATAGAGCGGGTCCGTTTTAATTGCTTCGTTACGTTTATAGATTACATACACTTGATAACAAACTATCCCCAATCCCCATAAATATGTAAGATATGTTCCGATGTATGGATGAAAATATAGGTTCGGCTGCGGTTCTTCCGGTACTACATAAAATAAAAAATGGTGGTATTCGTTTGTCAGAGCCATCGCAATCAAACCAAAAGCAGGAATCAACAACATATACCATTTCCTGTTAATACGATAATCCTCAGATTTGCCAAGATAAAATGCACCATACAAGCCAAACAAAGGCCCCAGTACCACTAATATATGAATGAAGTATCCAGTAAAACGCATTAGCTGAACGTCTACATAGAGAAATGCATCCTGTACAAAGCGAACAGTGATATAAAAGATACAGACAATATTTTGTGCAGTAAGATGGAAACTCATCATCTTCTGTGTAATCTTTGTGCTGATAAAATACTGCCAGTTCAAAAGAAGAAATATATATACTGCATAAACAATATATGGTCGTACAAAATCTCCCTGTAAATATCTTATACTAAGCTGACGATATGCAGAAACCGCTAACAGTAATATAGTGGCACCTATTAAATTTAAAATTCTACAGTTCTGTTCATTCATAAACTCCCTCCAGATATAAAAAGTTCTCCGTTCATTATAGCATTTTTATTTATAATGATGACTCTCCTTTGGGAAATAGATTGAAATGCTAGTATTCCATCATCATGCTACAACTTATGCAAATTACAGTTTCTCCTGTTTAGAACTGTCTATTTCCCGTGCTGGAACTAAAACTGCCACTTCTGCAGACCGTAATACTTTTCCCACAGTTCGATATCCTTTACGAATAACCTTTTCAATCTCCATTTTATCGACTCCATTTTTTTCTTCCACACGCACAATTTTAATTACAGAAGGATCAAATTCTTTTCTCGTATCTATTTCTTCTACTCCTCTTCGGTGGAGAATATCATATATCTCATCATGCACAGAACAGGAAAATTCATCTTCTGAACTTTCCAGACGATCTAACACCAAAATCAGATCTGAAATAAATGGTTCCAACACCGTAAAATGAATCTGCTCCGTTAAAATCCGGATTAATTCTGTTTTTTGCTTATCCTCATAAAGCCTGCGTACAAACAAATCCTTCATTCCCACTAATTCTTCTTTCATTTCACATAGGATTTTTTCATATTCTTGTTCAGACATATATCCACCTTCCATTTTCTATTCCACATTTGTTTTACAGACAATGTCCGTTGCGTGAACCATTTCTTCATTTGAAAGATTCGATGTTCTCTCGACTTCAAAAGTACCCAGACTTTTATTGGTAACCATATCAATAACTTCAATAAAAACAGTCTGATCCGGGTCATAAGCGTAAATAACTTTTACACCAGAGCCCGCTGGATATGGTGGGATCCGCAAAAGACTTTCACCGATAATTTTCACATATTCCAATTCGGAATCATTCCCTTCTGTCACCTGTAATTTAAGTGAAGTCTGGTTATCTTCCAATGTCATAAATTCCTGCGAGCATTTTGCCGGAATCTTTGTATTATTCGGAATAATGACCGTATTTACCTCTTTTTTTAACACGGTATCCCATGATACCGCTCCCAACGACTGGGATGTAACATCCGAAATTACCAGTTTTGCGATTCCTTCTTCCTTATCTTCTCCGCTCTTCAGCCCCATCGGAATCACCGATGATTTAGAGCCACTTTCTTCCTTTAGCGTGCTTGCAAATATTGCCGCTCCTTTGGCAACTGCCGTATCCGGATCTACTTTATACGCCACTTCTTTACCAGATATCTGTTCCAACCACCTTTTTACCATGGGCATTTTTGTCGAACCTCCTACCATAAGTACTTGGTCAATTTCTTCCCAGATAACTCCTTTTTCGCACATTACATCATCTAATATGAATTGGGTACGTTCTATCAACGGTTTGGATGCTGCTTCAAAACTCTCTCTGGAAATATCCAAACGATAGGTCTTTCCCTGAATAGTAAAAAACGGTCTGGAATGTTCTACTCCTGAAAGCTGGATTTTTGTTTTTTCTGCTTTTTCGCGTATGTCAGCCATAATTGCATCATCTTCGTCATCCACAGTGCATCCTTTTTCTTCCAGCTGTTCACGAATCAATTCTACTAATTTCTGGTCAAAATTAATGCCTCCTAGCTGCGGATCTCCGCCTGTCGCAATCACATCAAAAAATCCGTCTTTTACATCCATCACTGTTACGTCAAATGTTCCGCCGCCAAGATCATATACCAGAATTCTTCCCTGATAGGAATGATCCAGCCCAAATGCTATTGCTGCTGCCGTAGGTTCATTTATCACTCTCAACACATGAAGACCTGCGATTTCACCTGCTTGCTTTGTAGCAATTCGTTTCGCATCATCAAAATACGCCGGAACCGTAATCACTACATCTTTCACCAGATTCTCTCCATCATACTGCTCCGCATCTTTACATATTTTTCTTAAAATCAACGAAGAAATCATCTCTGGCGTATAATCTTTACCACTTGGTGCTGTAAAATTATATATCTCACCATGGTTCCCCATATTCCTCTTCACAAACTGAACCACCTGCTCCGGGCATGCTGCTGCCATATTCTTTGCCTGTTCACCTACGAGGAATTCATCCTTTCCATCTGATGACACACCTGTAAATACTACAACAGAAGGTGTCACCTCGTCATCATCCATATTCTTCAATATCTTCGCTTCTCCCCGCTCAAAAATTGCAATTGCGGAGTTCGTAGTACCTAAGTCAATTCCATATACTTTCTCCAACATAATTACTCCTATCTTTGAAATCTGCAGCACAGCCGGCGAATCTCTGATTTCAATTCATTCATCGCACTGTCAGCCATGACCACCTCATTAATTACTCCATATAACTGTTTCACAAGTTCCTGTCCTGCCGGCTGATTTCCGAATACACTCTGAATCTTATCCATATTTTCCAGAATATAACTTCTCTCTCTTTCCATCCTGCTAATATGTCCGTCTGATCTTGAATCTATTCCTGTCAGTTGGCGAACAATCTGTTCTATACTGTTCATCTTTCATCATCTCCTGTATCCAATTGACGAACATATTCCTGACCTTTCCGCAGCATCCGTATTGCTCTTTCCAGACATTCTGATGCGTGGATACAATTATCTGTGATATGTCCTCTTTCAAAAGAACTCTCTCCTGCAATCAACTCATCAAGTAGTACAATTGTATTCTGAATTTCTGTTATTTCTCGGCTGAGATTAGAAATATTACTTTCCAGCTCATAATGTAGACTATTTTTCAACCTGATTTTATTTTTATTGTTTCTTTCCATCTGTTTCACTGTTATTTTGACAAATCAGCAATACAATTGTCACACTTTGTTCCCAGTATCTTAATGACAGCTGCTGCATTTTGGAGGGATCTCGCTGCTACAGAAACTGCTGAAACAGCATCTTGTCCGGTTCTGCTCCCCTTAACCAAAGCCATGACCTGGTTATTATTCTGAAGCAGTGTCTGTGCACTTGAAGCCGTCATACCCGAAAGCTCGTTTGATACATTTTTAATAGTTACTACTTCCTTTATAATTTCTTCTACTGACATTTTTTTATCTTCTCCTTACTATACATGTTTCAGTTAAACCAAACGAATCTGACGGAGTTTTTCCCCTGCGACCCGAAGCTGATTTATCGTTTCATCCAATTGTTGTTTTGTCATGGAAATCTGATTCAACATCTCCCGTCCTCCAGAATCTTCATTTCCCAATGCAGAATCCACACGCTGAGCCATTTCCTCCAATTTAGATTGATAGTTTCCAAGCTTCGCTATCTGTTCGTCTATCTGTCTAACAGATACGTTTATTGCTGCAGCAAGCTGCTGAATTTGTGACATAGTTACCTCCCGTAATTCTTTTTATTTTCTAATTTGCTTCATATAAGTACGCCTTTATTTTCAGCACATCATCTGATGTAACAGGTGCGTAAGGAATAAATACCAGCTCTTCCTCCAGTTCAACAGAATCTGATAAAAGCCCTCGGTTGTTCTGAGATTTCCATCGTACAAAAGGTGAAGTCAAAGACTGTACCGCTCTCTCATCTACCCTTAGAAAAATCTTGGTATTAAATGCATCCGAGTTTCCAAATCCAGCAACCTGTGCTGTATAAGAAGATGCTTTCACCCACCATCCAAAAAAATGAAGTCCTTCAGATGGTCCCTTCTCTACAAACTCTTTTAAAACTGTTCCCTGTCCATATGGATCTGGTTCATAACCCCATTTATCCATTCCTATTCCAAACATATAAACAGTCTCATTTTCCGTTTTTTCCTCCATCAAATTTCGTAGTGTCTCTTCAAACTGTCTACACGGAATATCTTCCAGATAATATCCACATTGCTCCATCAATTTTGAAAAATGTGGATATTGTTTTGAGAAAATAATTTTTGTATTTGTAAAATTGCAGAACAAAAATCTTGCATCTCCCTTTGTATGTTGAACCGCCAATGAAATTGCCATGCTCTCCATCATACCGACTGCCTGATTACATTCTCCGTCCGGAGCTCCAATTACTGCAATATTTCTTCCTGGTTCCATGAGCATCGGAATTCCGATTGCTTCTCCTCTGATAGAAATTCGTTCACCGAAAAATGCCGAAGGAGTCGAATTCTCACATTTTTTCTTTATCACATTCGAAATGCTATCAGAAATCATAATTCTCTTTTCTCCTTCAAATACGTAAGGCGCTCGATATTCTCCTTTGGCTTTTTCCCACCACTGATATCGCAGCGGAGTCAAAACCGATTCATCAGCAAATGCCACTACACATTTTTTATTCTGTGAAACTTCTCCATAATCCAAGTTCACAATGGCTTCTCTCGGACGCAGAAATGCTGCTGCGGGATTGTTTACAGCCAACGTCTGCATAGACTCGGATAAGGTGTTTTTTAATGCGATCCTAATTGGAACCTGTCCGAAAATTGCATCCCTTTTCTGTGCCAAAACAAGATTTCCGCCAAGTGTCTGCGATGCCAAAATAAAATGAATCCCCGCTGCCCGGAAAAGTCTTACCGATTTTTCTAATATTTCTACAATCTTTTCTCCTGTTTGAATATCATCGCCAAACATCATCTGAAATTCATCAATAATAACTACGATTCTTGGCATTTTCGTCTGCGGTTCCTTCTTTCGGAGTTCACGAATACTTTTATACTCTTTTTCTTTTAGAATCTTCATTCTTCGTTGATATTCCTGATAAAGAGCATGCAGAACTGCCAACCCAAAATTCACATCGCTTTCCAGACCAAGTGCTTCTGCATGTGGCAGATACTCCTCCTTTCCGATATTGGAGAATGACTTAAACGTAACTCCTTCTTTAAAATCCAAAAGATACAAGCGCAATTCCCGTGGTGAATACTGAAGACATAAACTATGTATAATCACAGAAATCAGATTTGATTTTCCCTGCCCGACTGCACCTGTTATAATCGCATTATGCCTTTGATTAATCTCATCTCCTATGATAATATGTACATCATTAATGCCCCATTTTCCTATCGAAAACTGTAGTCCATCTACTGAACTTTTGTTCCACACAGAATGAAAATCATGTAATTCTTCAAACTTTATAGTAGGAAGCGCCACATTTCTGACCCTATCCATAAACAAATCACAATCTCGAATAATCGTTTCTGCTTTTAAAACTTCTGGTATGGCAGACTGATCCGTATTCAACAGCCTCACTCGTTCCTGATTGTTTTCTAGAATTGAAATATTCGGTGCAATGGATTCAACATGAAATTCTGTTTCTTTTCCATCTGCTCCCTGAATACAGAGATAAGTTGTCGAAATTATAAGAAATGAACACCCCCATTCCGGTCCGCTTCTCATAAGAGTAGCCATCGAAGACAAAATTTTCGAGTCAATCGTTCCCATGTCCATCGCCAATACAACCAACGTATAGCCTTCTATCGGGCGATTTGCCATTCTTCTGAATTCAGTAAGGGACTCAGCTCTTCCCTGAACTGCATTTTGTACCGACTGAATCTGTTGCCGCAGATAGAAAAATCGTTCTTTTAATTCATCTTCATCCTGAATAAATTCCATGATTTTTTGTCCGCCAGAAGAAAGTGAGGAAAACGGCGCAAATATTCCGGACAAGTCACTATCATACCCTATAATAGATAACTGTCCTGGCGCTGTCTCCATAATTGCCTTATATAGGACAATCTTTGCCAGATCCGTCACTCCATCCTCATATGTATTGCTGATCCAAATATTTCCTTTCCCTATAAAATCAGCCATTACTGTCGGCGGATTTCCTATATACAATTTCTCACATATCTCCAACAAATTTTCCACAGTTTCTCCCTTTCAAAAAAAGCCGACATCAAAATTACTGTCGGCTTTACAGATTATTTTTTTTTCATTTTTCCAACAATATTGGCCGCCACAGCAATCACAATCAGAAACACAATATTACATATAAATTTTTTCTGAACTACAGCCGCGCTAGCCGCTCCATATCCCAGTACCGTATAAAGTTTTGTAGATCGCATTATGCTGTAAGCGAATAACCAAATTACACTACAAACCAATACAAGTGAACTTCTTCCCTGTGCAGATTTATAACATCCATAGGCAATTCCGGCTGCTGCTATCAGCGTAGAGATTGGAAATACAACACCGCTGGTCAAATATGCCAGTACCACAGATACAACAAAAACAAGCACTCCCATTTTAGAAGATCCTCTTACTTCCTGTTGACGCTTTTTATAATTTGCCGTCTGCTCTTCTAACTGCCTTATGTAGTTGTTACGTTCTTTATATTCTTCCAGTTCCGGCTTCATTGCCTCCAATACTTCATTTGCAACGCCATTTGTCGCTCCCAAACTAATAGATTTGTTTGCATATTCCTGAACTTCTTCACAATTATCTTCCGTATACTCTCCACACGAATAGAGAATGCTTGCCCTTTGTCCAAGGGCATTTGCATAAAGTTCCGTCATGCCATATTTCTGAGCCATATCACATAACTTCTGGTTCGCATTTAGTGCTTTGTCATAATACGGATTTGCACTGCCAACCACCCGGCTGTTCTGTGCTTCCTGAATTGCCATCTGCCTCAGCACATATTCCCTATCAAAATAAGAGCGACAATTATCCGGCTCCGCAATCACTTCTTTATCTGTACACTCCAGTGCTTTATAAAAATTCCCTAATTCACAAAAAATATTATATCCCAGGTTATAAAAATCTGCATTTTCTCCATCCGGACTTTCCGATACCCTTGCTTTTTCATAAGCATTACCTGCAAGCTCAAACTGATGATCTTCATAAAAAGTTCTCGCCTTATCTGTCCATTCTTTCAGTCTTGCTTTTCGCTGCTCATCTGGGTCAATTGTCTTTTCCTTCTTACTCAATTCCAGTTCACGATCATATTTCTTTCGTGACGATTCTGTTTCAAAAGCTTTTTTTGCATCAAATATAATAGAAAGCATTTTTGTAGCTTTTTCCGGCGTATTTACCTGACGCTTCGTCCACACTTTTTCCTGTTTCAAAAGCTCCTGCTTTAATTCATTTAATGTCATTTCGGATTCCAGACCAGCAATTTCATGATAAAAATCCAGCATTTCTTTTTCCCCTTCTCTCCAATTTTTAAATCAGATAAGAAATGATTTTGTCACGTTTATCCTTACTTACTCCCAAATTCAAGATACCGGCACCATTACTAAATAACCCGCCGGCAAACACACCTTCTCCTAAAGCAATCAATTCGATATGACGTTTATCTCCTAAATCTGAAACAAACACCTGAACTCCCCAAATATTATTTGCCCCGCCCGGTCTAAAATGTTTTAATCCGGAGAACAATCCAACGTTTCCTGATAATACAACCTCAATATCACACTTGTCTCCAAACTTTCCAAGTGGATCATCATTCAGTTCATCTACCTGTGCATTCAATACTGATGCAGCCTCTCTAATTCCATTTGCAATCTGCTGTAAACTTTTATCTGTAACTAACTCCGTTGAATCTGTTTTAATACGTGCCATTATTTTTATCTCCTCTCATCCATTTGACTATTTGCCACAAATTTCATACTTTTTACCGGTAGCATTACTGACTCTTCTTCTGTAGCATTGCTCCAGGCGTTGTCAACAAAATTTTCCCACGCCTCCAATGCCTTGTTCTGTTTTTCATCTGCTCCTTCCTGTCTCAGTTTCATATTATGTTCTGTTATCCATGTATCTGCCATTCCGTGAAGTGCTATAAGTAATTTCTTCATACTTGCTTCATCTCCACTAATCGCCAACGCACTTTTACACTGATCCTTCCGCAGACAAACACACAAAAGAATTTTTTTCCCTTGTGGTCCGCAAAATGTACTAAGCCATCCAAGTGATTCAAACAAAAGATGTCCGCCTGTAGCTTTTCCACTCTTTTCTTTTGGTTTTCCAAACAATCCTTTAGATGCCGCGTTCCATACAATGATTCTCTTTTTTGTCACCGACACTGTCCAGCTTTTTGTTCCAACACCATCCATGCAGAAATCTATTTCAGACTTTGCACCAAAACTACGACATTCTACTCGGTCAACCGAAAACTCTTTAATTTCTGTTCCATCATCTTCCTCCATTTTTATTTTTGCCAAACCATCTGTTGAAGGAAATAACTTATATCCTGATGCATTTTCATTTGCATCCAATGTTCTTATTAACGGAACCCTCATATCCATCCTCCATTCCTTTAGTATTCTCATTTACAACAGTCTATCATATTCCAAATTAGTACACCCCACACAAAAGTGTAGTTTGAATAAATTCAAGAAAAAACTTATTTCCATTCTTCAAACTATCTTTTTGTGCAGGGCTATTTTCCCCCGTCATCAGACTTGTGATTGTTATTTCTCGCATCAATTCTTATAATGGGGATTTCATTGTCTTTCATTACAATCGGCATTCACAATATACTATATCTTTTAATTTCTGCTTCTTTCCTGATCCGTTCCCTTTGAAAATTGGAATCCACCATTTTTACGTTGTTTTACATCCCCAATCCAAAGTTATAACAAGACCGAACCCCGATGTTAGCAGGAATCATATTTTTCCCTGTTTGCAAAACAGTCCACTGGACTGTTTTTATCGCATGCTTGGCAACAAAACCTGCTAAGAAAAGTCAATAGTTTTTTGCAGGTTTTTAAAATATTTTTCTTTCATAAAATTAGGTACAACAAATAGACTGTCATTTAGGCAGCCTTTTTGCAGTCTTTCATTTTGATATTTATTTTATATCCGTATAGATTTCTTTAACTCGTGCGTAATATATTCTGAGAAACTTATTCAGCCCTGCTATTTTAGCAGCTTTTTTTGCCTTGCCTTCAGCTTCTTTTTTGACTATATACTGGTAAACTGGATCATCTGGTCTTGGGTGCGTTTTTATACATCTCATGGTTTCATAGCCAACTTTACGCAGAGCCGCCAATCCACGTTTAGTTATCTTTCGATTAGAACCAACAAATTGCCCTGATTCATAAGGCGGAATATCAATTCCCGCATATGCTATTAAAGCCTTTCCGCTATGGAACCTTCTAACATCACCAATTTCTGCAATTAGCTTTGGTGCCAGAACTTCTCCCACGCCTCCCATCCCCCTCACAATGGAATATTCCGGCAGGCTCTTTGCTAATTCCTGCATTCGTGATAAGATTATGCTTAGAGTTGCATCAACTTCTTTGAGCACTCGGACCGCTTCAGTTACCAGCATTTTGACGGATGGGGTTTCTGAAGATAAGGTAGGAATGCCTTCACGGGCCAGGGCATATATGGCTTGCGCCTTGTCCTGGCTCTGATGGTATTTCTTTTCTTTTGCCCAGGACATGTACTGCTTTATAAATTCTGTTTCACTAAGACATGTGATAGTATCATAGTGCCAAAACCTTTCAACAAAATCACTCAGTTTATCCTTTCGGTTTCCTTCATTCCAACTTGCAAGCATACCCTTGATTCTAGGCATTGTATAATCCAGCAAATGCGTCAATTCATGCAGAGACATGATGTGCAGTTTCATATAGTGTCTGTATTGCTGTCCCAGCATCTTCAGTTCCCCATACACATCATCCGATGCTTTGAACTCTGCCATTGTAAACCAGTGTTCAATGCCATAATTAGCAATAATCCTGGAATCGATTTTGTCTGTCTTTGCTTTTCTAAGATCTCCGCTACGGTATACCTTCATCAAGTATGGATTAATAACAGCTACAAACAGTCCTTTTTCCTGTAAATAGGTAAGGACTGGAAGATGATAGATGCCAGTTGCCTCCATAACAACCTTTACTTCATGATTCAGCCGGATATGTTACACCTCAGGGACTTCGTAACGTACTGGTCATCAGTGCGACACCTTACCAGTGGAAACATATGATCGGCCAGAGAACCTGCAGAAGGAATACTGATGAAACCAGGATTGTGATGCTCTATATCTGGCAAAGATTGTACAAATTAAGCCCGATCCTTTTTGCACCGGATCTGACCGGTCCATTCTGTCAGAGAGGAAGCTGCATGGAAAAACAGATGTCCTGCCAGAATCCTATTTCGAAACTTTGGCTGCCGTCAGATATTTTAAAAACTGATTATCCATTGCTCATCAGGAAGGAGGTGAGCAGCCATAAAGATTAAACTGATTGACTTTGGTCTGAAAGCAGATCATCATCCCTTCCGGCCACATGAAAATGATGCCGGTGCTGATGTATTCATGCCTTATGATTGCGTATTAAAACCAGGTGAGGTTGCAAGAATTCCACTTGGATTCGGTCTCATCATTCCGGATGGATTTGCCGGATATGTCTTTCCTCGAAGCAGCATGGCAACAAAAGGACTGGTATGCGAACTTCCACCGATTGACTCCGGTTACCGTGGTGAGATCCATACCATTATCAGTAACGTGAGCACATCTTCTCAGACCATTCATAAAGACACACGCGTCGGTCAGCTGGTGATCACACCAGTCGTGATCGCAGACTTTGTCCTGGACCTTGGTGAAGGACGAGGAACTGGGGCATTTGGAAGTACAGGAGAATAATACTATGATTACATTTGGAAGAAAATTAAAACACTTAAGACAGAAAAATCATCT
>UMET01012937.1_pt1 | contig 40074 bp, 41 predicted proteins | sample 1964821 | NCBI WGS metagenome assembly UMET01 (sample SAMEA4836027, study PRJEB28245) | human gut metagenome | biome: gut microbiome; material: fecal sample | place: Denmark | collected 2008
ATTCTCATAAAAATATCCCGGAAAAGGATTTACTGGCAGACTCCAGAAATTCTTCTCCGGGATTTGTGATTTTATCAGCTCATCTGATAATAATGTGCGTATATTCCGTTTTTTGCCAGAAGCTCCTCATGAGAACCGCGCTCTGCAATTCCATTATCTGCAACCACCAAAATCTCATCTGCATTCCGTATGGTGGAAAGGCGATGGGCAATGGTAATGGTTGTCCGGTTCCTGGAAAGCTCCTCCAGACTTTTCTGGATCCAGCGCTCGCTTTCATTATCAAGAGCGCTTGTGGCTTCGTCCAGAATCAGAACAGGCGGATTTTTCAGAAATACTCTGGCAATGGAAATCCTCTGCTTCTGTCCTCCTGAAAGCCTTGTTCCTCTCTCTCCTACAAAGGTGTCATATCCCTCAGGAAGGGACATAATAAAGTCATGGATATTTGCTTTTTTTGCAGCCTCAATAATCTCTTCCATGGAAGCAGAGGGCTTGCCGTAAGCAATATTTTCTTTAATGGTTCCTCCGAAAAGATAAATATCCTGCTGCACAAGACCAATCTGGCTTCTCAGAGATTCCAGAGTCAGCTTTCCGACCTCTTTGCCGTCAATAGTGATCCGACCTCCGGTTACATCATAGAATCTTGGAAGCAGGGAACAGATGGTAGTCTTGCCGCTTCCGGAAGGACCTACCAGTGCAATAGAGCGTCCTGCAGGAATGGTAAAAGAAATATTATCAAGAACCAAAGTCTCATCATCACTGTAATGGAAGGACACGTTTTCGTAGGAAACCTCTCCTTTCACATCCGTAAGAGGCTCTGCATCCGGAGCATCTACAATATCCGGCTCTGTCTCCATTACATCCAGAAAACGCCGGAAGCCGGAAAAGCCTTTCTGCATCATTTCGATCAGCTCCACAAGAATCTGGATAGGACTTACAAAAATACCGATATACAAAGCATACATGGCCAGATCTCCGGCATTCATTTTTCCTCTGGCAATAAGAAGTCCGCCGAACACCAGTGTCACCAGGTACATCATTCCCTGGAAGAAACGGTTCCAGCCCATGAAATTCCCCATACAACTGTAGTTTGCATCCTTGGAGTGAAGAAAGGCCTGGTTGCTTTTGCCAAATTTTCTGCGCTCCACATCTTCATTGGCAAAGGACTGTACCACACGGATCCCTGCCAGAGTATCCTGAAGGCTGGAGTTTACATCACCGATCTTTCTGCGGTTATCCATAAAGGTTTCCTGCATTCTCCGGTTCTGCTTCATGGAAAACACCAGCATGATCAATACCAGGATCAGAAGCGGAATTGCCAGTCTCCAGTTAATAAGAAACAGGAAAACAAATGATCCCACAATCTTGATCAGAGAGATAAACAGGTTCTCAGGACCATGATGGGCAAACTCCGCAATATCAAAAAGGTCGGATACCAGCTTGCTCATCATCTGTCCGGAATTGTTCTGATCATAGTAGGAAAAGGACAGTTTTTCATAATGGTCAAACAGCTGCTGTCTCATATCCCTCTCCATCTTTGCTCCCATCATATGGCCCTGATAGCCCACATAATACACACAAAAACTCTGAATGACATACATGATCAGAAGGCACAGGCCAATGGGAAGAAGGACCTTCAGGATAGTAGAAGGCTCTTCTGTAAAAACAGTTGCTGTCAGTGTTCTCAGAATCTGCGGAAATGCCAGATCCACCAGACTGATAATGGCGGCGCACAGAAGATCCAGAAAAAACACGGTTTTATAAGGTCCGTAGTAACGGATAAATTTTTTAAGCGTGTACATAATTACCTCTTATCCTTTCATTTTAGTCATACCTATTATAGACGCTATCTTCACGAAATACAATCGGAAAATAGACTCTTCCAGGTACTGAAGCGAGCCTAAAACAAAAAGAGGCATTCTCCCTACGGATGCAGTTTCGATACGGACAGTTCCAGGGTCACATCATAAGTGCCCGACTCCCTTTTCTCAAAAATCAGTTCTCCTCCGTGAGCCCTTACAATCTGTCTGGCAAGCCTTAATCCCATAATATGGACTTTATCTGTCTGGTTGTCCATGTTCTGCACCACAAGTTCCGGGACTCCTTTTCCCGTATCTTTTACAGAAATGTATATTTTTTCATTTTTTTCGTACAGCCTTACCATAACCTGGCACCCTCCCGGATTATGCCTTACACTGTTTCCGATCAGGTTCCTCAACGCACGTTTGAGCAGACCGCTGTCTGCAAAAATACGGACCTTCTCCATGTCTGCAGGAATCAAAAGTTCCACATCCACCTCCGGTTCCTGTCCTTTATCCTGTTCAATTTTTTCATTATAAATGTCTGCCGCACACTCCCGGAGAATAAGAGCAGGAGAACACTCTTTTTTATTCAATGGCTGTGCCTCATATGCCAGCTTTGATGTAAGATTCAGATCCGTGATCAGCTGCCGGATCACTAAGCTCTGTCTGCACACCGCATCAGCCAAAGCCTTCTCCTCCTGATTAAGATTGGGACTTTTGGAAAGGCGGTCCGTATAACCTACAATTAACGCCAGAGGCGTACGAATATCATGAGAAACACCTGCAATCCACTCCGTTCTTGCCAGATCTCTTTTGGTCAGCCGTTTTTTCTGTTCCTGAAGTATTTCAGAAGTCCGGTTAAGCTGCGCTGCCAGAATACCTGTCATACCTTTTTCCCTGAGCTTTACCTCCTCTTCCCTGGATAATTTCTCAAGGCCCCTGCCCAGAGGCTTCAGCGCCTGATAAAACCGATATCCCAGCAAAAATACAAAAACAATAATCACGATCGTATTCACGATCAGAGCCCATTTCACATACTGCGGAATCATAGTAAAATTTGTAAGAGTAAGAATCTCACTGTATCTGAAAAAAAATTCCGGATCAAGTCCCACTACCAGAAGTAATTTCCCGGCTTCCCAGACCGCTACCGGATAATCATGAAGATACCATCTTGAAAACCGTGCCACTTCTGAAATTGTATAGGAGCGGTCAAAGCCTGCAGGAAGCTTCCATTCCCATACAACCTCCCCATGTTCATCAAGTGCCATACACCACTTAAAATCTGCCTCTTTCAGCTCCTGTCTCCCTGTGTCAGACAGCTGCCAGGTATCATTTTCCTGATAAAATTCCTTTCCAACACTTTCCAGAGCGCTTCTCTTAAAATCCGGGGCTCCTGCAGAAACCATGTTATGGTAGCCCACCGCCACAAAAACAGCAATATTGCTGATCAATATAACACCAATAATCATACCGGCTGTGACAGAATACCGGCTGATAATCTTAAACAGGCTCTTCATGGCTTTTCTCCCTTTCCTTCTGCCAGCCGGTAGCCCAGTCCCCGTACAGTAAGAAGCCACTGCGGATGAGAGGGATCCTCCTCAATTTTTTCTCTCAGATGCCGGATATGTACCATCAGCGTATTTTCATACCCATAATAACCGTCTCCCCAGGCCGCATTACACAAAGCATCAAAGGTAACGATCCTGCCTCTGTTTTCATGCAGCTTTAAAAGCAATGCCAGTTCTTTTGCCGTAAGAGAAGTCTCGTTTCCCTGAAAACGCACAATCCCATAGTCAAACAGCACTTCGTGGCTGCCCAGACGCAGAATATGTTCCTCCTGAGTTTTTTCTTTTTCCATACGATAGGTTCGTTTTAGTATGGCAGTAACTCTAAGCACCAGCTCCGGCGGCAGAAATGGTTTGGTAATATAATCGTCAGCTCCCAGACCCAGCCCAAAAAGTCTGTCTCTGTCCTCATCTCTGGCAGACAGAAAAAGAATGGGAATCTCTGAGTTTTCTCTCAGCTTCTGAAACAGCTGAAATCCGTCTCCATCCGGCAGCATCACATCCAAAACTGCCATGTCCGGCTTTTCCATCTGAAAAACCGTCAGAGCTTCCTGCACGCATTTTGCTTTTACTATATTTTTATAACCGCTATGTCTTAAAATGTCTGCAATCATCTCCAGAAGTTCCTGATTGTCATCTACAAGCATCAGTTTTCGTTCATATATGTCCATAAAATTTCCCTCCGGTCTGTCTCCTCTTCATTTCTTTTCCTATTATAATTTATTTTTGTACCCATTCCAACTTCTCCTGTATAAAATTAAGCTAAAAATAAGGTACTGTTAAGTCTCACATAAGCCTGATATTTTATACTGTAATCAGTTCAGAAAATAACAATTCACTTTACAGGAGGAACTTTATATGGGACCTGTCATTACCACAAATTCTCTTACAAAAAAATACAAGGACAAAACAGTTGTAAGCCAGTTGGATCTGCGTATTCCCGGAGGAAGCATTTATGGCTTTCTCGGTCCAAACGGCGCGGGAAAATCAACAACTCTAAAAATGCTTCTGGGGCTTATCAGACCCACAGAGGGCAAAATCCAGATTCTCGGAAAAGAAGTCTGCTCCAGAAACCGTCTGAGCATCCTCTCAGATACAGGATCTCTGATTGAATCGCCAGCTTATTACGGTCATCTTACAGGAAAAGAAAACCTGCAGATCATATGTACACTGAAAAATGTTCCGGAAAAAGACATTTCCAGAGTTCTTTCTATTGTTCGTATGGAAGAACAGCAAAACAAAAAAGTCAGTCAGTATTCTCTTGGAATGAAGCAGCGTCTTGGACTGGCTGCAGCTCTTCTGGGAAAACCAAAGCTTCTCCTTCTGGATGAGCCTACCAACGGTCTGGATCCGGCCGGAATCCAGGAAATGAGAGAACTGATCTGTTCCCTGCCCGAGACCCTGGGCATTACAGTTCTTATATCAAGCCATCTTCTCTCAGAAATAGACCAAATGGCATCTCATGTAGGAATTATCAACCAGGGAGCACTGATTTTTCAGGACAGCCTTTCTGTTCTTCATGAACACAGCCGTTCAAAAATGCTGCTTCACACCTCAGATGATCAGACAGCCCTTCAATACCTGAAGCACTCCGGTATCTCCTGCCACTGGCAGAATGGCAGAATCATGCTGAATACTCTGGAAGACAACCGGATCATGCAGGCAGTTTCTCTTCTGGTAAATTCCGGTATTGGAATTTTAAGACTGGAAGAACAGCAGATGAGCCTTGAAGAGATTTTCCTTCATCTTACAGGAAAGCAGGTGAGCTTATGATTTCTATAACAGCAAGACAACTACGGGCAGAGCGCCAGAAGATCCGCCATACAAAGGCTCTTCTTGTTCCACTGGGCTTTCTGGGTTTTGAAATCCTTTGGACCATGTGGCAGCTTAGTTCTATGAAACCCTCTGAATTTTCACAGGGGTATCTGATGCTGTTCTACAATCTGCCTGTCATGAACACGCTTCTGATGCCCTTAATGATCTCTGTGATTGCCAGTCGGGTCTGTGATATGGAAGTAAAAGGAGATACACTGAAAATTCTTTATACTATGCAGAAGCAAGAAAGCTTTTTTGACTTTAAATATCTGAACTGTCTCCGATATATAACCGTTTTTGTTGTTGGACAGGGACTTATGATTCTCTTCTTTGGAACCGTAAACCATCTGGGTACCATCCGTCCTTCTATATTTTTCATATATCTGATTACAACCTTTGCGGTCAGTACTGTGGTTCTCTCCATACAGCAGACTCTGTCACTGATGTCCCACAGTCAGCTTCTTCCTCTGGGGATTGGAATTGGCGGCAGCTTCCTGGGGCTTTTTTCTCTGTTTTTCCCAAAGCCTGTAGCGCGTCTGGTTCTCTGGGGCTATTACGCAAATTTTTCTGTAGTCGGTATGAACTGGGATCCTGATACAAGAATTATTGATTATTATGTGCTTTCCTTCCCGTTGTCCCGGTTTTTGCTTTTTCTGGCGGCAGGTGTTTTCATCTATTTTATCTGTCGCATGATCGTTGTAAAAAAGGAGGTCTAACCTATGCTTACCCGCTGTATTCTTGCTGAGCGCAAAAAACTGCGTCATTCACTGATTCTGCCGGCCTGTATTCTGATTCCCATTATTCCGGCAATTATGGGAACCTTTAATTATCTTCAGAATCTGGGAATTTTAAAATCAGAATGGTATTCTCTCTGGACACAGCATACTTTATTTTATGCCAGTTTCTTTTTTGCACCGCTGATCGGACTTTACTGCTCCTACTTATGGCGTCTGGAACATCGAAACAATAACTGGAATTCCATTATGACTGCCCCAGTTCCTGTATGCTGCATTTATTTCGCAAAACTTACAGTTATCCTGACAATCACACTGCTGACACAGCTCTGGACAGGAATCTTATATCTGGTCTGCGGAAAAATAGCCGGGCTTCCCGGGTTATTCCCTCCTGATATTTTTTTCTGGCTTCTCCGGGGTACTGTGGGAGCGCTTCCCATATGCGCTCTTCAGCTTTTTCTCTCTATGAAAATACGGAGTTTTTCCATTCCTATTGCTATTGGTCTGGTAGGAAGCGTTCTCGGCACTGTACTGAACAGCGAAGGAGCGGATCTCTTCTGGCCCTACTGCCTGATGCTTCTCGGAATGAATGCCAACAAATCCGAAAATACCATGTCCGGTGAAATGCTGCCGTTTTTTATTTCTGTATGCCTGTTTACTGTTATATTCAGCGCCGCATCTGTATGGGAAATGAAACATCGGGATATCCATGCCTGAACAAAAGCTTTCCCCCAGGGCATACCATGAAACTGCCATTACCCGAAGCAATTTGGGAGATATTTTGACCAGATTAATGAAAACGGAACCAGCTGTTTCCCAAGTCAGAAGATAAATGGAAAAAACAAAACAAAAAATCTGCGCTAAAACGAAAAACCACCCTTGACATATAACTGAATTTCTTCTAATATAAGGACAGAAAAGCTTACGTTCGTCTGTTTGCCAGAAGTCATCTTATTTTCAGGGGCTTGTACTGGTTTCGACGGGGGCTTTGAAGTTGGGGAAGCCATCCGCAGACTCTTGGACTGCGTACCAACCAGGAACCTAAATATAAACGCAAACGAACAGTACGCGTTAGCAGCCTAAGTGCTGCTCGTCAGCCCTGACGCACTCACACATCAGGAATCTGGCGCCGACTATGTGAGAAACCTTGCCGGGTAAGCTTTGCCCCGGTAGATGTATTATGAAGCTACTGAAGCAGTAAGCCTGTCGGTGGGCGTACTGCCAAGGGAATGTTAAATCAGCGACTGTGATGGGAGATGCCGCAAGGGATAGGCTTTCGGACGCGGGTTCAATTCCCGCCAGGTCCACTAAAAAAGCCGTGAAACCTACTAAAATCAATAGGTTCACGGCTTTTTTATTTTGCCGGATTTGATTACAAACTCTTAACTGCAACAATATCTTTTCATATCTGAAGCTTCTTTTTATCTATACTTTTCAGTAGATCCATGTCACAAAAAACTGGCGAACACCGAAGCTCCAACCACTGTGCAAAGTCCGCACACAACAATCGCAAGGCTGCTCATAGCCCCTTCTACTTCTCCCATTTCCATTGCTTTGGCAGTTCCTACTGCATGAGCTGCGGTTCCGATCGCCAGCCCCCGGGAAACTGCATGGCGAATACGGAAAAGCTTACATACTGATTCTGCAAAAATATTGCCAAGAACTCCTGTTATAATAATCGTGGCAACTGAAATTGTCACATATCCTCCCAGTTCTTCAGAAACTCCCATTCCAATAGCAGTTGTAATGGATTTTGGAAGAAGAGTTACATATTCTTTATGGCTCAGCCCAAATGCCATGGCCATAGCCAGGATACTTCCCATACTTGCAGCCACTCCTGATAAAATTCCCACCATAATGGCAACCACATTTTTTTTCAGAACATCCAGCTGAATATACAGGGGAATAGCAAGGCAGACGGTTGCCGGTGTCAGAAGATAACTTAAATATTGTGCGCTGGCATTATAGCTGTCGTAATCTACGCCAAACAGGATCAGGACTCCAATAACCAGAAGAATGGAAATCAGAAGAGGATTTAAAATTGCCAGCTTCCATTTTTTCTTTATTGCAAGCCCGATCTCATATGCCAGAAGACTGATCACAAATCCCAGTGTTGCTGAATTAAGAACTATATTTTCCATCTTTTTTCACTCCTCCCTTACTTTCCGGTTCTTTCTGCTTGTTTTTTCCTTTCGATCCATCATAAAATCCGTTACTTTTCCAGTCACAAAAATAACAATAAAAGTGGTGGATACTGTAATTACAAGAAGAGGTACCAGAAACCCCTGAAGCTCTTCCCAGGATGCCATCAGCCCCACACCTGCAGGAATAAACATCAATGGCATGATCTCAATCAGAAATTCTCCTACATCCTTTACATTTTCTACCTTAATTACTTTTGTAAGAAGCAGTACAAACATAAGCAAAAGGCCATAAATACTTCCCGGAATCGGCAGTGGAATAAAATATTTCATCAGTTCTCCTGCACAGGTGACACCCAAAATGATTCCGAATTGTCTCATATACTTCATATCCTGTCTCCTTCTCTGTGGATTCTTCAATATTTGATACATTAAAACGTTACTGTTGTAACTTTAGAATCAGTGTTTTTCATTATAGCACATATCCTTTTTTACACAATAGGAAAACTGACTGATATCCATCTGTTTTTCTTAAGAGAACATGTCAATAACGCCCAAATTGGTCTTACCAGTTTTATTTTTCCGGGAATAAAACGAACGCATCCGCTTCGAACTTCCTGGATTTCTCAACTTTCTCCACTTTACGCGCCTGATGCAGACTGCCATGGACAGTCATATTTTTCAGTCTCGGATCGCATCCTCCCGAAGCGTTTTTATTTGCCAGAATGTACTGATCTGCAAATGAACAAGTTAAAAAAGTGTACAAAATACTTGTTGTTTTGGATTTATAGGATACACAAGTTTAGAATCTTTTTATGTTCGCAAATTACGGATTCTGTTTTGCCAGATTTTGTATTAAGTAATTTATGTAGCAAAATTGTGTATGTGTAAGACTAAATTTTATTGGCGTGTAGGGGGCATGCCCATACGAAGAGTGGAATTTAAGTTTGCATTTTAGTAGTAAATAAAAAAATAATTTTTATGTAGTATCACAGCATATTTAATGTTACAATGAAGTATACTTTCCGCATATATCTGCAGGCGGAAAGCACGTTACTTTATGGAGGAAAATGAATATGAAGAAAGGAAACTGGAAGGCACTTCTTCCAATTGCAGTATTCCTGGTTATGTATCTTGGACTGGGAATTCTTTTCGAGTACGTTCTGAAAATTCCCATGGGCTTTTATAATATTCCCATTGTGGTTTCATTTCTGACTGCTCTTCTAGTTGCATGTATCCAGAACCCCAAATTAAGCTTTGACGAAAAGCTTTCTGTAATGGCACAGGGTGTAGGTGATAAGAATATTGTTACCATGATCCTGATTTTTATGGTTGCAGGCATTTTTGTGGGAGTTGTAGGAAGGGAAAGCGCTGAGAGCGTAGCGTATTTTCTTCTTTCTGTGATTCCTGCACGCTTTGCAGTAATTGTACTGTTTGTGGTAAGCTGTTTTGTTTCTCTTGCCATGGGAACCTCAGTCGGAACCATCACGCTTATTACTCCTATTGCCCTTGCTGTATCCACAGCTTCCGGCTTTGCAGCTCCGCTGTGCGTGGGCGCTGTTATGGGAGGCGCTATGTTTGGAGACAATCTTTCTTTTATCTCCGATACCACCATCGCAGCCTGCAATGGACAGGGATGTGCAATGAAGGATAAATTCCGTGCCAATTTTAAGATTGCGCTTCCTGCAGCTCTTGTTACCCTGGCAATTATTTTTATCCGTACTTCAGGCGGTGCAGACAGTGCGGCAATTATCAAGGATTACAATCTGATCCGAATTATTCCGTATGTACTTGTACTGGTGGGAGGGATTATCGGTATCAACGTTTTTGTAGTTCTTCTCATTGGAATTGTTTCCGGTTCCGTAATTGTTCTGGCAACAGGCGCAACTCAGGCAACTGATCTTCTGGCAAATATGGGAACCGGGGCTGCCGGTATGTATGAAACCACAATGGTGGCTATTCTTGTATCCGCCATCTGTGCGCTGATCCAGAAGTATGACGGATTTACTGCTCTTCTGAATTTTATCCGCCGTATCTTTAAAACTCAAAAGGGCGGAAAACTGGGCATGGGACTTCTTGTAGGCGCTATGGATATTGCAACAGCCAACAATACCGTTGCCATTGTTATGGCTAATCCCATTGCAAAGGAAATGGCAGAGGAATACGATGTAACGCCTCAGACAACCGCTTCCATCCTGGACACATTTTCCTGTGTATTCCAGGGAGTGATCCCCTATGGTGCTCAGATGCTGATCACACTTTCTACTGCTGCAGAGCTTGGATTTGAAATGTCAGCCTTTGACATTATGCCAAATCTTTATTATCCGTATATTCTTCTTGTAAGCGCTCTGTTCTTTATGTTCTTTGAGCCCGGAAGAAAAAAAGTCAAATAAAACCATACATAGTAAAAAGCTGTGGATGATTCCAGGAAATTTCTCCTGTACATCCGCAGCTTTTTCATTTTCACATTTTACTCGCCCATATCCTCAGCGCATTTTTTCAGTTTTTCTCTGATCGGAAGATGGTAAGGACATCTCTTCTCACACTCTCCGCATTCAATACATGCAGATGCCTTTACCGGCAATGTACTGTAACGGTCTTTTGCCCAGTCTGCCAGATTATATCTCTGAAGATATCCGGCAAACAGAAATACACTTGGAATATTAATTCCCACAGTGCAGGGGGCACAGTAATTACATCTGCGGCAAAAATCTGTTCCCAGCTGTTGTTTTATTTCTTCCATTTTCTGAAGCTCTTCTCCTGAAAGAGGAGTTTCGTCCTCACAGGCTTTTATATTCTGATCCAGTTCTGTCATCTCTGCCATTCCCGGAATCACTACTGTCACATCTCTGTTTGCACAGATATATCGAAGAGCAAGTGATGCGTCCTCAATAGCGCCTCCTGCCAGCGGTTTCATATCAATAAATCCAATATTCTTTTCTGTACAGCGGCGAATCAGTTCCTCTCCCTGATTTTCTACGATATTATATGGGAACATAATTGTCTCCACCCAGTCAAGTTCCAGAGCTTTTTCAAAAACAGCTGTGGAGTGGGCAGTAAGACCGATATGCCCGATTTTTCCCTCTGCCTTTGCCTCCTGAAGAGCCTGGAGGGCTCCGTCCTCTCCCATAACCTGCTCCAGCTGTTCCATGCTGGGATTATGTATCTGATAAAGGTCAATATAATCTGTACGAAGATTTCCAAGGCTTGTTTCAATATCTGCCCTCATAGCATCTTTTGTCCTTGCCATAGACTTGGTTGCCACCACAAATTTATCACGGATTCCTTCCATAGCATATCCCAGATATTCTTCGCTGACTGTATATCCTCTTGCCGTATCAATATAATTGATTCCTTTTTTCACCATTTCGTGAAGCAGTTTCTTTGTTCCCTCAGCGTCAATTCTCTGAATGGGGATTCCGCCAAATCCAAGTCTGGAAATTTTCAGCCCTGTTTTTCCTAAAATTCTGTATTCCATATTCTCTCTCCTTATACCAGAATGAGGCTGTTATCAGCTTCTCTCTGCAGCACATTTTCAACACATTTTTCCCAAAGCCTAAAGCTCGCAGAAAAATTCAAAAATACTGCTGAGATCACTTCTGATACAGCCTCTTATTAAATACGTTCTTCAGATTTTATCTAAATTAAACGCGGGACAGATACTCTCCTGTTCTTGTATCAATTTTTAATTTATCTCCCTGATTTACAAACAGCGGAACCTGTACCTGTGCGCCTGTCTCAACAGTTGCCGGTTTTGTAGCTCCCTGAGCAGTATTTCCTGCAAAACCAGGCTCTGTCTCAATTACTTCAAGCTCAACAAAGAGAGGCGGCTCAATTGCAAATACATTGCCGTTATGAGAACAGATCTTAACGATCTCGTTCTCTTTTACAAACTTCAGAGAATCTCCAACCTGATCTGCTGTAAGCGCAATCTGATCGTAAGTTTCCACATTCATAAAGTTGTAAAGGTCGCCATCGTTGTACAGATAGCTCATATCCACACGGTCAATACGAGCCTGTGGGAATTTCTCTGTAGGACGGAAGGATTTCTCCAGAACAGCCCCTGTAATAATGTTTTTATATTTTGTTCTGACAAAAGCAGCACCCTTTCCAGGTTTTACATGCTGAAATTCAACGATCTGACATACATTTCCTTCAATTTCAAGTGTGACACCGTTTTTGAAATCACCTGCTGAAATCATAATTTATTTCCTCCTTATTGTAATGTTCACTACCCATCATTCTATAATACCATAGCGGTTTTTTCAACTGTTTTTTTCGTATGCCGCTAATTTTTCCTCAATTTCATGAACCAGCTCCTCAAATGGCTTCACTCCTGTCACCACCTGAATGTCCGCAAACTTCTGATAAACAGGATCTCGCTGCTTAAGAAGCTTTTTGATCTTATCATCCCGGTCTTCTCCATCCAGAAGCGGATCTTTGCTGGAGCCTTCCAGTCTTTTTTTCAGTGTTTCCAGTGATCCTTTCAGATATACCACTGTACCCAGCTCTTTCAGATACTTCTGATTCTGTTCCTGAAGCGGAAGCCCGGATCCCAGAGAAATCACTCTTCTTTCACTGTCATTGATCAGTTCCTTCAGTGCCATTGTCTCCAATGCCCGGAAAAACGGCTCTCCAAATTTCTCAAATATCTCTCTTACTGAAAGATTCATTTTCTTTACAATTAATTTTTCAAGATCTACAAAAGGCAGTCCCAGATCTCTGGAAAGCTGCTTGCCTACTCTCGTCTTACCTGAACCCATAAACCCGATGATCACCACATGGTTCATAAAGTCCCCTCCTCTTTCCTGTAAAAATAAAGTACGATTCTTTCCAGATATCGTTTTAAAACGATTTGGATCTCTTCTTTCGGATGGATCGGCTTTACAAGAATATTACGGATTCCCGCTCTTTTTGCTCCATAGATATCTGTAAAAAGCTGATCCCCGATAAAAACGGTGTTGGAACAGTCTGTTCCCAGCAGTTCCATGGCTTTCTGATAATTGCGTACTGCCGGTTTATGTGCGTTTTCAATAAAACGCTCCCCTATTTTTTCATTAAAAGAAGCTACTCTCTGAATCTGGTTATTTGATAAGAAGCAGCTTTTAAATCCGATTTTTCGAAGGCGCTCAAAGAGCTCTACTGCCCGTTTATCTGCCGGTGCCCCGTGAGGCACCAGCGTATTGTCGATATCGAACAGAAGCCCTCTGACTCCCTCCTGATATAATTTTTCATAGTTCACTGCATAAGCAGATTCCAGATATTCATCCGGGAAAAAACATCGAAACATTTTTATCTCCTGCTCTACTTTTTTCAGCGCTGATCAAGCGGCACATATTCCGCTGCTTCCAGCACATTTTTGTATGCGGGACGAATGATCTTGTCTGTATTGATCAGCTCCTCCATACGATGAGCGCTCCAGCCCACAATACGTGCCACCGCAAACATCGGTGTATAAAGCTCCAGAGGAAGATCCAGCATACTGTACACAAATCCACTGTAAAAATCCACGTTGGCGCTGACGCCCTTGTAAATACGGCGCTCTTCTGCAATAACCTCCGGTGCCATTTTTTCTACCATGGAATACAGATTGTAATCCTTCATCCTGCCTTTTTCTTTTGCAAGACTTTCCACAAAGCTTTTAAGGACTTCAGCTCTGGGGTCGGATACAGAATAGATGGCATGACCCATACCATAAATCAGCCCCCGTCTGTCAAAGGCCTCTTTGTGAAGAAGGCGTCTCAAATAATTGCGTACCTCGTCCTCATCTTCCCAGTCATGAACCTCCTTTTTCATATCCTGGAACATACGGATTACCTTAATATTGGCACCGCCGTGCTTTGGTCCCTTCAGTGAACCCAGAGCCGCAGCAATGGCAGAATAGGTATCTGTTCCAGAAGAAGAAACTACATGTGTGGTAAATGTAGAGTTATTACCTCCGCCGTGCTCCATATGAAGAATCAGAGCCAGATCCAGGATCTTGGCTTCCAGATCTGTATATTTCTTGTCAGGTCTCAGAATACGAAGGATATTCTCTGCTGTAGACAGTTCTTTTTTGGGATTATGAATATACAGGCTCTTTCCTCTTATATAGTGGTTGTAGGCCTGATATCCGTAAACAGACAGAAGCGGAAATACGCTGATCAGATTCAGGCACTGGCGAAGTACATTCGGAAGAGAAATATCATCCGGATTATTATCATAGGAGTAAAGGGTCAGCACACTTCTGGAAAGAGCATTCATAATATCCCTTCCCGGCGCTTTCATTACTACATCACGGACAAAGTTTCTCGGAAGAGAACGCTGATTCGCAAGAAGCTGCTTAAATTCCTCCAGCTGCTTTTTATCAGGCAGCACACCAAATAAAAGCAGATATGTAGTTTCTTCAAAGCCAAAACGATCGTCCTTTACAAATCCTGCTGTCAGGTCTTTGATATTATATCCTCTGTAATACAGACTTCCTGCACAGGGAACTTCTTTTCCATCCACTACCTTCACTGCCTGAACATTGGAAACCTGGGTAAGCCCTGCAAGGACACCCTTTCCGTTAATATCACGCAGTCCTCTTTTTACATTGTATTTCCCGTAGAGTGACAGATCAATGCTGCTGTGATCCTTACACATTTCTGTCAGCTGTTCAATCTCCGGTGTTACTTTCATGTTAAATCCTGTCATACATGATTTCTCCTTTCACATTTCACTTCTGTCCAATCAAGGCCCCTCCTCATTCCTTTCTACTATTGTTGTTCCAACAATATCCTCAATTGACAGTATACCATTTTTTTTCATTCCGGTCTACAAAAATAAATTCCCGCTTCTGAAAAGCTTCCGGAATGCTTCTGGAAAAATTTTCACAATAAACCGGCTCTTCTCTTCCATAATTTTTTACAGAAAATTTTCACACTGCTCTTTTCAGCCTTACCACTTTAGTGTATAATAGCATCATTGCTGACAGATATCTGACAGCAAAAAACTCGGATAAAAATGGATGAGGAGGAATTATTATGTCTTACACAGAAGAGGTATACGAAAGAGTCGTAGCACAGAACCCGGGTGAACCGGAATTCCATCAGGCAGTAAAAGAAGTTCTGGATTCCCTGAAGGTAGTCATTGACAAAAATGAAGAAGAATACCGCAGACTTTCTATTCTTGAACGTCTGGTAGAGCCGGAACGAATCATTTCCTTCCGTGTTCCGTGGGTAGATGACAGCGGAAAGGTACAGGTAAACAAAGGTTATCGTGTACAGTTTAACAGCGCCATCGGACCATACAAGGGAGGACTTCGCTTCCATCCGTCTGTAAACCAGAGCATTCTGAAGTTCCTTGGCTTTGAACAGATCTTCAAAAATTCTCTCACAGGACTTCCTATCGGCGGCGGCAAGGGCGGTTCCAACTTTGATCCCAAAGGCAAATCCGACAGAGAGGTTATGGCGTTCTGCCAGAGCTTTATGACTGAGCTCTGCAAATATATCGGCGCTGACACAGACGTACCGGCAGGCGATATCGGTGTAGGCGGACGTGAGATCGGCTATCTGTACGGACAGTACAAACGTATCCGCGACCTCAGCGAAGGCGTTCTTACAGGAAAAGGTCTTACCTACGGCGGATCACTTGTACGTACTCAGGCTACCGGTTACGGCGTTGTTTACATTCTTGATGAGCTGATGAAGGCACACAATGATGAACTCAGCGGAAAAACCGTAATCGTCACAGGCTCCGGAAACGTTGCGATCTACGCTGCCGAAAAAGCGACACAGCTTGGCGCAAAGGTTGTTGCAATGTGCGACTCCAACGGATATATCCATGATCCTGAAGGTATCAAGCTTGATATTGTAAAAGATATTAAAGAAGTAAAACGCGGACGTATCAGAGAATATGCTGACCGTGTAGAAGGAGCATCCTTTACCGAAGGCGTTGGCATCTGGAACATCAAATGCGATGTATACCTTCCCTGTGCAACTCAGAATGAGCTTGGCCTCGATGCTGTTAAGACTCTTATTGCAAACGGCTGCAAATACATTGTAGAAGGTGCAAATATGCCTACTACTCTGGACGCTACGGAATATGCTATGGAAAACGGCGTTCTCTTCCTTCCGGGAAAAGCATCCAATGCAGGCGGCGTGGCTACCTCAGCTCTTGAAATGAGCCAGAACTCCATGAGACTTTCCTGGAGTGCAGAAGAAGTAGACGAAAAGCTTCACGGCATTATGAAAGATATCTACAAAAAGATCGACGATGCTGCACAGCGCTATGATATGAAAGACAATTTCGTTGTAGGCGCTAACATTGCAGGATTTGAAAAAGTTGTAGATGCAATGAAAGCCCAGGGTATCGTTTAATCCTCCCAGTTCTTAATAAAATAAACGAAAAACTGCCGCAGGCAAAGTGCTGATAAACGCTCACTTCTGCTCTGCGGCAGTTTTTATTCTCTTTATGTTCCCAAAAAGTTTTTCATGCTTTTCAGCGCATTTTTTTCCAGGCGGCTGACCTGGGCCTGAGAAATCCCTACTTCCTCCGCCACTTCCATCTGCGTTTTCCCGTCATAAAAACGCATTTCTATAATATGCCGCTCCCTGTCTGAAAGTCTTTCCAGCGCTTCCCGAAGCGAAAGGTTTTCCACCCATTTTTCCTCTCTGTTCTTTTTATCACTAATCTGATCCATCACATAAAGAGTATCTCCTCCCTCTGTATACACCGGTTCAAAAAGACTTACCGGATTTTGGATGGCATCCATTGCATAAACGATCATTTCCTTTTCGATTCCTGTTTCCTGAGAGATTTCTGCGATCGTAGGCTCTCTCAGATGCTGCTTTGTATAATTTTCTCTGGCATAAATGGCCTTATAGGCAATATCCCGCAGAGAACGGCTGACGCGGATACTGTTATTATCTCTTAAATATCTTCGTATTTCTCCAATGATCATAGGCACTGCATAGGTAGAAAATTTAACCTGCAGTGTTGTATCAAAATTATCAATGGCTTTCATCAGTCCGATACATCCGATCTGAAACAGATCGTCTGCATTTTCATTGCTGTTCTGAAACCGTCTGATCACACTTAATACAAGTCTTAAATTTCCTTTGATGTACTGCTCTCTTGCTTCTTTGTCTCCCTCCTTGATCCTGCGGAACAATTCCTCCTTTTCCTCGGGCTTCAAAACAGGAAGCTCAGAGGTATTTACTCCACAGATTTCTACTTTATTAAGCGCCATCGAAACATCCTCCTTCTCTCTTTTGCTTATTAAAAGCTTTCTCAGAGACAAGGAGAAATATACTTTTTTCGGAAAAATATAAAAAATATAAGCCCTTGACAGCTTATGTCAGGTGTTCTTTGCGAAAACATTTTTCCTCCTGGATCTGGACCAGAATGATATCATCCCCAATCTGGCAGATACATTTCCAGGGGATCACATACTCGCTTTCTCTTCCAAAAAAGCTGCACAGCCTTCCCGGTCCGGGAACCACCAGCGCTGTGATCTGGCCGGTCTTACAGTCAAATTCCACATCAATGGGACATCCCAGGCATCGGCAGGTGCAGGTATTAATGATTTCTTTTTGTTTCAGCTCACATAAGCGCATAACAGCAACCGTTTTTTCTCAAATATATGTAAAAAAACGCCAGATTATGCATTTCCATTTGTTGACATAAAAAGTAAAATTATAGTATAATGTGCCCATAACAGCAGGGTTTGGAAGGTTTTGCATATCTCTGCTCAACTGGATAGAAAGGGGACAATGCCATGAAATGTCCGTTTTGTGGTCGGGACAATACCAGAGTTGTAGATTCCAGACCTGTAGAAGACACCAATTCCATCAGAAGAAGACGTATGTGTGAATCATGCGGAAAGCGCTTTACTACTTACGAAAAGGTAGAAACCATTCCGTTAAGCGTTATAAAAAAAGACCAGAACCGTGAACCCTACAGCCGCAGCAAAGTTCAGGACGGGATTCTCCGCGCCTGCTATAAACGGCCTATTCCGGTAGAAAAAATAGAAGAGATCATGGATTCTATAGAGGGAGAAATCTTTGACCGGGCTGACAGAGAAATTTCCAGCAATCAGATCGGCGAGATCGTCATGGAACACTTACAGGCGCTGGACGCAGTTGCTTATGTTCGTTTCGCCTCCGTATACAGAGAATTTAAGGATGTCAGTACCTTTATGGAAGAGCTGAAAAAATTTATGGAACCATAATCCGCAGGAGATAAAAATCCCCTTAAACAGACCTGGGTTCATTGCCCTGTCTGTTTAAGGGGATTCTGTTTTTCTGATCCTGTTTTTATAAATTCTATCAGGCGGTTTCTGATAGATTAAATCCTGTAAATTCCTGTATTTTTTATTCCCGGTTATCTTTTTCCTCAGTCGGAAACCATCCGAAATCCACACATCTTCCCAAATCCCAGCTGTCCCATCCGATCCAGCCTTTTTCGTTTACCGTATCTGTAAGAAGCTTGTAGCTCCAGTAAAAATATCCGCTTCCTTTTTTCCAGGCATTTAACTGAGCCTCTGCCACAGCCTGATAAATCTGCTTTTTCTCCTGTACTCCCAGAGCTTCCTTCTGGCTTCCTTCCTCACCGTTAAGTACACTCCTGCCGCCTTTTGTATCGCAGCCGCAGGCATAAGAATTAAACAGGCACCATTCTCCGCAGATCACTGGAAAATACTGCTCCATCTCCTGAATTTCTTTTTCATAATGCTCCCGGATATATTCCTGATACGCCTCCACGTTCTGTTCACAGCCCTCAGCTTCTGCCATCATCAGATACTGGTGGGTGTCAAGAACCACATTCACATATTTTTCTTCCTGCATAAAATCCTTCCAGGCAAGAAGCTCAAACCCGTCATGGATCACTACGTATTTTTCTTCCGGAAGGAATTTCCTCATTCTGTCATAGGCTCTCACATAAAAATCCTTCAGAAATTCCAGTGTGCAAGGGCCGGAGCCTTCTGCCATGTCTTTATCTGCCGCCGGATAACGGTTTGGCACATCAAATAATTTCCAGGCGCGATCCATAACCGGCTCATTAATGGCCTCGATTCCCCAGAGCCCTTTTCTGTTTCCGTATCTTTCTGCCAGACGTTCCAGAACAGAAAGCACAAATTCCACTTCCTCTGGACTTTTCGACCATCTGCACACGCCGCAGATACCTCCGTTGTCAAAGCCATTCTGCCCAAGAGGCGCTGTATGAAGGTCAAGAAGAATGGTAAGCCCATACTTTTCCGCCCAGTTAAAAGCCTTATCCAGTTCCTTTATGCAGCCTGTAAAGGGTTCTCTGTCCCCAAATACAAAATATGGAACCGGGATACGGACAGCCTCCATTCCCATTGCCTTAATGGTCACAAAATCTCTTTCTGTAATATATTCTGAACGATGGATTTTAATCCTTGCCTCATAAACCTCCCGTGAAAGCTTACGGGGAAGCCAGTATTCATCCTCCGCATCCGTACCCTCAAATAAAGCAGGACTCATCCATTTTTCCAGAACCAGCCAGTTTCCAAGATTTACACCTTTTATAAACATTTTACCTCTCCTCTTTTAACAGATAAATTCCCGGAATGCTTCTTCTACAGCTGCCTCATCCTCTGTATCTGCCATAAGCTCCAGAGGCAAATCCAGGTCAAGGCTGAAAATTCCCATAATGGATTTTGCATTCACATAATATTTTCCACTGGAAAGATCCATATCACAGTCAAACTTCGAACAGATTGCATTAAAGCTCTCCACATCGCTGATATTAACCAGTTTTACTTTTCTTTTTACCATAATTCCTGCCTCCCTTTATTCTACTGCCGCAGTTTCATCTGCCTCATAATCAAAAAAGTCAAAATCTGCTGTGTGACAATGCATCATGCGGTCACCGCAGGTAATTCCCACAAAAGCCCCTGTAAATTCCCCAAACTGTGAATACTCATCAGAAAATTTACTGGTGTCAAAGCAGGGACCGATCTCTGTATAATGTTCCCCATCCAGGGACCACCGGAACTGAGATTTTCTGCCGTTGATCTGCAGACGCATATAAATTTCACAGCCATCCTCCACAAAGGTCCGGGCATCACTGAACTCCTTTTTTTCGCCGTTTTCCACCTGAAGTACGGAAACAGCCCCATGTCCCAGAGTATCGCTGAAATATTTATAAAGGTAAATAAAATTCATATTGTCATAATAGAGGATCAATCCTGCCGTATGCTGATAGGAAAGAGGTGTAAAATCAAGCTTTGTGGTAATGCGGGCCTGCACGCTGGTAAGCTTTCTTGCAAGAAGGCTCACCTGGTTTAAGGAGCATCCGGATTCCTGTCCCCGAAGTCTCGCCCATCCCGGTCTTGAGGTAAGATCCACAAAGCCTGCCGGATCAATTCGCGGCGCATAATAACCGATCTGAAGAGTTTCACCGTCAAAATCATCATGAGCCGGAAGCTTACTTGCCGGGCTCTCAGGAAGAGTACTTTCCTGAACAAACTCCTGAGCCATATTGCCGCCATTCTCCATACGAAGCCATCCATCCTCAGTCCACTTCATACGCTGAATGGCAGTTTCTCTTCCAAGAGTACAGCGAAGCTCAGGCACAAACGGACGCGCAGTCAGATGAACCATCCAGGTCTCTCCGTTCGGCAGATCTACATAGCTGGCATGACCGGATTTTTGAAGCACACTGTCCGGATTATAATACCTGGGTTTTAAATGATCCCAGTCTGACCGTTCATTAAAATCTCCGGGACTTGATGTTAAAATCGGATTGCAGGGATCCGGCTCATAGGGTCCCCAAATATTTTTTGACCTGCCCATAGTTACGCTGTGATAATAACCGGTGCCGCCCTCTGCGCACATAATATAGTAATAATCCCCACGCTTTGTCAGATGAGGTGCTTCTATACATCCTCTGTCCGTGCCTCCTCTCCAGAAAGCTTTTGGCATACCCACAATAGTTTTTTTCTCCGGATCATACTCTACGATATTGATAGGCCCGGGTTTTTCATAAGCTGTCCTTGTTTCCCAGTCAAGGGCCACGATATATTTTTTTCCATCATCGTCATGGAACATAGAGGCATCAAACCCGGTAGAATGAAGATAAACCGGCTCACTCCAGGGACCTTTGGGATCCTTTGCGGTAATAAGATAATTATCCACATCAAAATATCGTGCATTCATGGAATTCATAACACCGTATACCACATAAAAAAGCTCGTCTGCCTCACAGTAGGTCAGGCACGGCGCCCAGATACCCTTTGCGCTTGGAAGCATTCTGAGATCCGGCTCCCTGTCATTCTGAAGCGCATGGGAATAAAGCTCCCAGTTTTTCATATCTCTGGAATGGTAAATGGGAATTCCCGGAAACCATTCAAAAGAAGATACTGCAATATAAAAATCATTTCCTTTTCTGCAGATACACGGATCTGCATGAAATCCCGGAAGAATCGGATTCTGAATCATTTTTTACGTCCTCCTGTATACTTATCTGCCGGCAGCTCTCTCATGAAGATCACGGATAATGCCGTCAAATTCTTTATCCAGATTATAGAATCGCAAAATCACAAAGCAGGCAATAAACACAACAATAGGAATCCACACAAAACAGAGTCTGATAGAAAACAGTGCGGAAGATGACTGTACTGCCGCTTCTCCCACGTATCCGCCGATCTCAAGGATAATACCCAGAAGAGCAGATCCTATGCCGTTTCCGATTTTGTAACCAAAGCTGCAGGCGCTGTTTACCAGTCCCTCTGTACGGTGTCCGGTTTTCCACTCGCCATAATCAATGGTGTCAGAAACCATTGCCCAGATTGTCGCTCCTCCGCAGGCATTTCCAATTCCACGGATCACACTGGAAATTACGATCACCGGCATGGTGCTTCCGCCAAATTCCAGAACCAGCATTCCAACAGCTGACAGAATCAGACCCAGAGAGAATACATTTCTTTTTCCGAATTTCTTTACAAGTCCTGCAATAAAAAACATTGCCGCAATCTGAATGGCATTGTAAATTCCGTTGATTGTACTTACCAGATTTTTATCGCCAAGGATATCCTTTGCATAATAGACAGTTGTTCCTCCGTTTACTGCATAATACAGGAAAAATAATGCCAGAACACAGGTCATCATGATCCAGTATTTATTTGCAAACAGAGATCTGATTCCTTCCGCAAAGGAAACCGGCTCTGCTTCTCCGCTGATCTCTGCAACAGAATGTACTCTCTCCTTGGTTCCGATAAAAGTAAGAAGAAAAGCAATCACTGCCAGAATTCCCAGCACTGCAAAGGTTTTTGTCCAGGCAGCCGCATTATCACCGAAAAACTCTACAAGAGGAAGTGTCACCATATTAATCGTCAGGGTTCCTGCTGTTGCCAGAAGATTTCTGAAAATACTCAGTACAGATCTCTCATAGGGGTTCTGTGTCATTAACGCATTCAATGAAGAATATGGTACGTTGATTGCTGTGTAAACCACAGTAGAAACAAGGTTGTAGGTAATAAATACATAAACAAGCTTAGCTGTTGAGCCAAGAGAAGCAGGTACGGAAAACAGAAGAATTCCTGCCAGTGCAAACGGAATACACATTCTCAAAATCCACACTCTGGCTTTTCCGTGCTTTGATTTTGTACGGTCCACGATCATTCCCATGACAATATCGCTGATTCCGTCAAATACACGGGATATTAACATGATGGTACCTACTGCCGCCGCATTTACTCCTGCATAATCTGTATAGTAAAAAAGCAGGAAGGCAGACATTGCCGTGTAAATAATATTGCAGCCGAAATCTCCGCAGCCATAACAGAAGCGTTCAAAAAGAAGTGCCGGAGTCAGTTTTCTTTTTTCGTTCATTATTATCCTCCTATTCAGAAACCCAACTTTGATTTTCTGTATGGTCATTTGTATTTTTCCTGTCTCTGCGCGCCCAGAACAGCCTTTAGATTACTTGTTGTAACCTGTTTGATAAGCATATCATAAAACACTTGCTCCTCTTCTGCCAGATATGATAGTATCTTATCAACAGGTTAATAGTATCTTTTTATTCACTCAGGAAGGTTGATTGCAGATTATGAAAACAATGCTTACCCCAACAAACTATGAGCTGATCCCATTAAATGATAAGACAAATGTGCGCTTTTTTACCTCCATAGATCCGGGCAGCTATGTGGCTCCCCACTGGCATGATGCCGTGGAGATCGTATATCTTCTGGAAGGTGAACTGAAGGTCATTGTAGGAAATGATTCCAGAATTCTGAAAGCCGGTCAGTGCGCCATGGTAACTCCAAATCAGATTCACTCTACTCTGTGTACCAGCCCCAACCGGGCTATTGTTTTTCAGATTCCGGAAGCCTTTATAGAAAAATTTATTCCCCAGTCAAAAAACCTGTGCTTCAGCCTTCAGGACCCGGCAGACTCTCCCATTCTTCAGAGCAAGGTAGATCTTTTTAAGGAGACACTGATAAAAATGCAGTTTCTCACAGACCTGCAGCCTGACGGAGCTGTTCTCCGGTTTAACAGTCTGCTTTTTGAGACTCTGTTCCAGCTTTATCATAATTTCTGCACAGAAGCGCCCAAAAAAGACACTGTCCAGCACAGCCGTAATCTGGAACGTCTGGAACCGGTACTGCAGTATATTGCATCCAATTACAACCGCCCGATCTCACTGGAAGAGATTTCCGGAGTTGCCATCCTGCAGCCCAAATACTTCTGTCGTTTTTTTAAAAAATGCATGGGAGTCACCTTTCTGGAATATCAGAACGAAATCCGTCTGTCAAAGATTTATAAGGATGTCACCTCCACCAGTGACAAAATATCTGACATTCTGGAACGCCACGGCTTTACCAATTATAAGCTGTTCCGCCGAATGTTTTCTGAACGGTTTCATGCCACCCCTACGGAAATCCGCAAGCATGTTTCCTCGTGAAGCACTTTTTATTGTATAAAAAAGACCCTGAGAAGACAAAATCACTAAATATTGTCCCTCCAGGGTCTCTTTCTTTATGATATTCTCAGGCATCTTTATGCCCGAATTTTATTACATCAGATGATGCTTCTGAAACGCTTTCCAGATTCCGTCCTCAGTTACCTTCGGACAAACTTCATCCGCAATCCTTTTTACAGCTTCACTTCCATTTTCCATACAAATACTTAAGCCTGCTGTTTCCAGCATTTCCTTATCATTCATACTGTCTCCGAAGCCTACGGAATCGCTGACCGGGATCTGCAGATACTCACATACCTTTCTCAATGCGGTTCCCTTGTTAAATTTACGATTGATCAGCTCCAGATTTACCACGCCATGAGAAACATCCTGAATACAGAACAAAAACTCTTCTTCAAGCGCCTTCCTGGGAGCGTCCAGTCTTTTCATAGAAGGGCTTGTCGCCACAAATTTATAGACCGGCTGATTTCTGTATTCCTCTATAGAACGAATAGAAAAAGTCTTTTTTACAAACTCTCTCCATCGAAGAAATTCGCTGCTGACCTGTTCATCTACATCTTTTTCCACAAAGGCTTTAAAGCTGTCACTGGCATAAGCTTCATCTCTGCACTCTGCAATCCAACATAAACCGCTTTCTGTTAAGGTGTCCATAGTCTTTATCCTCTGCGTATCTGTCATAGGACAATCATAAATGACATTTTCACCGCACAGGATGTATCCTCCGGCGCTTGCCACAACCCCGTCAAATCCGTACTCTAAAAAAGAGGACAGCATTCCATAATTTCTCCCGCTGCAAAGAAATACCAGATTTCCCGCTGCCTGCGCTTTTCTTACTGCTTCAATGGCAGAAGCCGGAGGTTCGCTGTGTCCGGGCTCCGCCAGAGTACCGTCTATATCCAGAAAAATAACTTTTTTGCTCATATATTCTCTCCTGAAAATTCTTTTGTTCTGTGAAATCAATTCCACATCTCTCAAATTATATTTCCAGAATTGAATCTTGTAAACTGGCAATTTGTATTAATCCGAAGTTTTTTCCGGCTTTTCCTTATACATTTCATTCAAATATGCTTTTCCGTAAACATATTTATTCTGAAAGGCTTTCCTGTAATCTGCAAAGTTTTCATACACTATGCCGTCTATGGTATCCTGACCTTCCATGTATTCCCTTCGCCGCAGATTATCATACCTGAAAGTAACCATGCTGTTTAATATCCAGTCATTTTGCGCCCTTACTAATTCCTCAAACTCATATCCTGAATCCTCACAGATTTTTGCATATTCCTCGTAGTCAGGAGATTCCATAAAGTCTGAAAGGTACTTTTCTGTCTCCTGTTCCACTTCCTCCTCTGTGGGATAAAAGCCCTCTTTTTTTGCATACTCATGAAGCATCTGACTCTGATCCTTACTGTTCAGAGAATGAACAGCCTCAGGGCCGATATACGCAACAGGGCCTCCGTCTGTACCTGCCTCTTCTACATGAATGATATCCGTAATAAATCCGGCGTTTCCGTAAACTTCTCCCTCTCCTGTCTCCATATACCAGTTCTCATCCTGCTCAAAGAAAAAGAACTTATCCTTGTGCCCGTCTTCATAGATCAGAAGGATGGAGAGAAAATCATCACCCCGTTCAGGCTGCTTCTGAGAATCCACTAGCGTTACCTCTTGTAAGCCCTTCAGAACCTTATCAAGCTCCTGCTGCCTCACTTCCGTGCGCATGGTGCCAACCTGAAGCTGTACTATCTGTTCCGGATTTTCAATGACAATCCCGGAGGAAGCACCAAGAGTATTCTGAATCCCTGTCAGCATCAGACAGCCTGCAAAGAAAACGGTAAACACAAATATTTTTCTGAATTTCATGCTTCATCCTCCCTTTTAGTCCAGAACCTTTTCCAGTTCCCTTATGACAATTTTAAGCGCTTTGATCCTGGCATATTTTTTATCCACGGATTCCAGAATATGCCAGGGAGCAAAAGAGGTGCTTGTCTTTTTCAGCATTTCATCCACTGCTTCCTCGTACAAATCCCATTTCTCACGGTTCCGCCAGTCCTCGTCCGTAATCTTCCACTGCTTCTCCGGATTGTTCTGGCGTTCCGTAAAACGGGCAAGCTGAGTATCCTTGTCAATCTGCACCCAGAATTTAATGATCACAGCTCCCCAGTCAGAAAGCTCCTTTTCAAACTCATTGATCTCATTGTATGCCCTCTTCCAGTCATTTTCTGTACAAAAGCCCTCCAGACGTTCCACCATCACTCTTCCGTACCAGGTGCGGTCAAAAATCGCAATATGACCGTCTTTGGGAAGTCTTGTCCAGAAACGCCAGAGATAATGCCGGGCCTTCTCATGGGGCTCCGGACTGGCAATGGGATGTACTTCATATCCTCTGGGATCCAGAGCTCCTGTTATCCTCTTGATATTTCCGCCTTTGCCTGCCGCATCCCAGCCTTCATAGGTAATGATCACAGGCACTCTCTTCCGGTATAAACGATTATGCAGCTCCCCAAGACGTTTCTGAAGCTGCTTCAGCTCATGATGATACTCTTCCTCGTTCAGTTCTTTCCCCTGAAGCTCTACTTCTGCCAGCTTTGGCATTTTTACCAGAGGAAAAACATTCTGAAGCAGAGGCGAAGAATGCAGACGGTTCTGCATGGCAATCTCAATACTGCTGATCATGGTATCCAGCACCTGAAGCTCCGCCCATTTCCGGTTTCCTGCATCAATAATATACCAGGGCGAGGAAGGAAGATTCGTATCCTTCATATAGCGGTCAAACACTTTTTGGCATTTTCCATAATGTTTATTCTGCCACCGGTCAAATTTTGTTACACGCCACTTTGTGTCCTCCTCTTCCAGAAGACCTTTCATGCGGGAATCCTGTTCTTCTCTGTCAATGTGCATAAAAAATTTCAGCACCAGATACCCGTTATCTGTAAGCTGCCGCTCAAAACGCCGAACACTTTCAATTCTTTTTTCATATTCTGCTTCCGTAAGCTTTTTCTTCAAAACCTCTTCTGTTGTCTGCTCCATCCAGCCGGAATCCAGAAAAGTGAACTTTCCTTCTTCCGGAATCTGCTTCATGTAACGATACAAAAAAGGCTTTCGCTTTTCCTCTTCTGACGGTGCGGTCATGGTCGCAACCTTAAAGAATCTGGGATCAATATTTTTAATTACCTTTCCGATCACACTTCCCTTTCCTGCTGCAGCCCATCCCTCAAAAAGTACCAGAACCGGAAGCCTGTGCTCCTTGATCTTTGTCTGGAGATCATATAGCCTGTTCCTGTTTTTATCAAGCTGCTCCTCAAGTTCCTGTTTTTCCGGAATCTCACCCGGCATCCACTCCTTCAGCATATGCTCACCCCATTTCTCAGAATTTTCTGTTTCGCCTATAATTAACTATTTTTATTTGTAGTATAACATTATTTTCTGTTAAATTCTATGAGATATACATTTTTTCATTATATATATCAATGCTTTTTCCAGGCCATACTCTCATAAATTCATATTTCAAAAAGTTTTCACTACATCTATAACAAAATTTTACATCTTCCACCTAAAATACTCATGCAAATATTTTCTATCACAGCAGCATAAACCGCATCACTTTTTTAATCCTATAAAAATGCAGATTATATAATACCTACATTTCGATAATATATAACCTGCATTTTGAGCCGTCACATTTTTATTTACTTTAATCCAGATGAAAAACTTTTTTGAGATTCACACAAACAGGACTATTATCGGGATTTGTTTCCATAATGTCTGCCATATAATCCCACCATTTTTTATTTATCTCTGTTTCTGCGCCCTCACGCCAAAGCTTTTCATCCTCAATCTCAATATAACCAAAAAGTATTAATGAATTGGGATCCAAAAAAATTGTGTAATTTTTTCCACCATACCTATGTATCATCTCTTTCATTTCCGGCCAGAGAAGATTATGACGTTTTTCATATTCCACTTCCTGACCTTCGTATAATTTCATAGTAAATCCCTTTACCATTTTTCTTCCTCCGAAATAGTACCTTCTGATTTTCTTTATCCGGGAATAACACATTAATGTCTCTGTGTTATTCCCGATTCCAAGGGTATTTCCAATTAACAATGAGTTTCCAGATCAATAAACATCCTTCCACTCATCAATATTGGACGAATCAAACCTAAACGGAGCTCCCAGAATTACTTCTGTTCCTCCATCTGACGCCTCAATAACTTCATAATCACCAAGTTCTCCGGCAGTGAATTTATCTCCTGATACTCCTGTAATTTCTTCATTTACCAATGCAATTGAAGTATAGGCACCTAACCTTCCAACATCAACTGGATTCCAAAGAAACATATATGGACAAGAATGGGCTTCATCATCACCAATATATTCAGACATTTCTGAAGGCAATCCCAAACCTGTCAGCTTGCAGGAAGCCCCTGAATCCTGAAGTACCTTAGCCGCTGATGCAATTCCTACTGTTGTCGGTGCACAGATCACCTTTAAATCCGGATAATTTTGTAAAAGTGCCTGTGTAACATCTGTTGATTTCTGTGGTTCATCATCACCATATGCAATCTCTACTAGTTCCAGTTTACTGTATTTATCATCTTTCATGACTTCTTTCATAGCCTCAATCCATGCATTCTGATTTGTAGCCTGTGAAGTAGCAGAAAGGATTGCCCATTGACCTTCTCCACCGGAAATATCCAGCACAGCATCCATCAGAGCTTCTCCTATTTCTTTTGTTCCTGCCTGATTTACAAAAGTCATTCTACTTGCAGGATTAACTTTCGCATCCAGACAGGACACTTTAATTCCAACGTCCATTGCCTCACTAAGACATGCCTGAAGTGCATTTTCATCATTACCTGCAATACAGATTGCATCCACTTCCTGAGAAATCAATGACTGCACAACTGAAATCTGCGCATCCGCAGTAGCTGTTTCCGGGTGTTTGATAATTACTTTTCCTCCCTCATCCTCTATCGCTTCTTTAAATCCATCAGCTTCTTTCTCATTATATGGATTTCCTGCAGCTTTCGTAACAATAGCAAATGTTTTCCCTTCTGCTGCCCCTGAGGCTAAAACTGTTGTTCCACCTGTCATGATCATAGTTGCACTGAGAACTGCAGCGATTACTTTTTTGTTCATTTCTTTTCCTCCTTTGATAAATATTGTATACTTAAACACAACTGTGCAAGTGTTTCTTTTTTAATAAACTGCATATGGAATGTCCATAAGTTCTGCTATTTTGATAAATAAACCTGAATTATGACCTACCGACAAAGCAAGGTGATGTGTAGGTGCCTCCGCAAACCAGTAATCCATATATTCTGCAGGTTTTTGAGCAAATTTTATATGTGTGGAAGTATTTCCATTCAAAAGAATCGGTGCATCAATCGCTTCTCCCTCACTAATGTTAAATTTTAAATGGCCATCTTTCGTCTGTGTTACTCCAAGAGTTGTCACCTTTCCCGGCTGTACCTTTGCTTCTACCGAAACACCGCTTCCACGCTTTCCGTGATAAATTCCCATCCCCCGAAGAATTGGTTTCCCTTTTGAAATTGCAAAATGAAATGGACCATCATGTCCCAGAATCATGGTGTCTCTGTTAAAATCAGCGGCAACAATCTCACAAAAGCTTCCACCCGTACCACATATATCTGCAATTTTCATTGCCAGAGCTGTTTTTATATCTCCCTCTCCTGCACATGCAATTCCCTTCGCATTCAACAGTGAAAATCCTACAATAAACCCACTCTGTACTGTTTCAAAATAATCATCTCGTCCATGATAATAATACGATACACTGTCCAAATTTCTATCACGTACCATTTTCTCCTGAGCAGATGCAACTCTGGCTGACCAGTGTAGCTGCTCTTGTGAAGGTTTTCTCGCTATAGGATCTGAAGGAGAATCCCCAGAGATTTCAAAAAAATCCTGTATTTGCCATAATTTTTCCTGTATCTCTTTCTCTGTCACAGACTTCAGATAATAATCCAGATCACTCATTTCCAAAATTTCAATATCCATTCCTGTCTGTGCCTGCAACATAGTAAAATCACTGTACATATCCAGCATTCCGCTGTAATATCCTCCTAAAAATCCAAATCTGCTCCATTTTAATGTTCTTTGTACAGAAGCTGCCATGCACCATTCTTCAATTTCTTTCCAGGCCTTTATCGCTTCCGGCCTTTTCTCTGTTGCTTCATCTGACCTGGCAAATGTCGGAGTTTCATAAAGTCCAAGCAATCCATTTACTACACGGAATGAAATACCAGCTCGATTAAATGCATTTGAAATTTCTGGCACGGAACATCCTACGCATTGAGCCAGCCAACGATCTGTGCCTGTAATCTCATATGCCATTTCTGGTGTCGGCTGCAAATTCAAAATCACTACCGGTGCCTTATTAATCTGATGTACCGGCAGGACACAGGCACTTGTATAATAGGTAGCTGCATGAGAAAAAACAATGTCTACATTGTTTTTGTTAAAAAACTCTCCTGCTGCTCTGCCTTTTTCCTCTGTATCGACCATTCCAAAATTATAAACCTCACCCCATTGGCTGAGTTTCTTTTCAATAAATCTGTTATATCCTGTCAGACAGTTATAAAGTCCTTCAAATTGTTCCCAGTATGTACATAAGCCAGCACTGTAGAAACCAATTCTAGCTCTTTTAGGTTCTTTTATTTTTTTCAGGTTGCTCATATTTCCACTCCTTATACTGTAATCTTGTTGTCATATTTTATCGTTTACAACCTGATTATATACTGATACAATTTAAAATACATCAAACTATATTTGCATAAAATATCATAATCTTGCTTTTACTGGAGGTCTTATGAGAAACTCAGCCACACACAAATATATGGAAAATCTGGACTTCAGCTGGACAGATGATTCTATTCGTTTTATTAACACTGCCACCCCAAAAGCCCGTCAGACCTTTTTTTATGTACAGGAAGCAGGTGATTTCTGTACTTTTCCCCCTTACTTTACAGAAAGAGAAAATCTGAACAGCTTTCTTTTAATATACACATTATCCGGAAAGGGTCTGTTAAAATATCAGGGCAATACCTTTACCCTTTTCCCTGGTTCTCTCGCCTATATCGACTGTATGAACCATCATTACTATGAATGTCTTAAAAAACAGCAATGGAAATTTTTATGGCTTCATTTTAACGGTCCTTCTGCATTGGGATATTATGAAGAATTTCTACGCAATAATTTCCGTATTCTCGATTCCCTTGATCCTTTTTTTATGGAAAACACTCTGCGCCGTATTCTTTTTGTCACACAAAAAAAGGATTTCCATTCAGAAATCCTTACCTCTTGTCTGATTACCGAAATTCTCACCAAAATTTTAATCGAAAATGAAACTGAACAGCTTGGTCTTGGATTAATGCCTGATTTTCTGAATGCTGCTCTAAAAGAGATAGATATGCATTTCCATGAGCCACTTACTTTAGAATACCTCGCAGACAAAATAGGCGTAAGCAAATACCATTTTGCTCGGGAATTTAAACGTTATATCGGTACTCCACCTAATGAATACCTGATTATTACACGCCTGAACCATTCCAAGGTTCTGCTAAAATATGAAAATATTTCAATAGAAGAGATTGCCTTTGCCTGTGGTTTTCATCAAGTCAGCCATTTTATCCACCTATTTAAAAAGCATGAAGGCTGTACTCCTCTGAAGTTTCGGAAGGCCTGGTGCAGCAATGAACCAGCAAAGCCACCCTCAGCCCTCTGATCTGACCGATATTTTTTTCAAAATCACCAAAGACATGATTCCCGCCAGCACAGCGGTTCCCGCAAAGTTCATCCAGATTCCTGTAAGTCCCAAAGGCCACAGGACAACCATCAGGATCACGGGAAAGATCAGGGCTGTAGATACAGAAATCAGCGTGGCTTCTTTTGCTTTTTCCACTGCTACCATATAGCTCTGGGTTGCAAAGGAAAACCATCTTGTTACATAAGTCAGAGAAAAAATAACCATGGCTGCGCTTGCCATTTCCATAAAGGTGCTGTCCGGACTGCTGACAAACAGCCTGGTAAGCACATCCGGAAACAAAAACATCACCGCTGCAGAAAGCAGGGAAACCACAGCGCTTGCCGTATAACAGCATCTCTCAATCGCCCGTATACGTCCATGATTTCCTGCTCCCAGATTATAGCTGACTGCCGGCTGCAGAGAATCACACATTCCATAAAGGAGAGGCTGCACAAAAGCTTCCGCATACATCAGAATTCCGTAAACTGACACCGCATCCGCGCCTCCCAGACGCAGCAGGACCATGTTCAAAAGAATAGACGTCACACGACCGGCAATATTGTTCAGGAAATTAGGCATTCCACAGCTTATGATCTGTTTTACCATATCCATTCGAAATCTCGGCTTACAGAAATGAAGCTCCATTTTTCCCCGGAAAAACGGCCAGAAAGCTCCTGCAGAACAAAGAAACATTCCCGTACAGGTTGCCAGTCCGGCTCCCCAGATTCCCCATTTGAATATGTACAGAAATACAAATTCCAGGACAGCTGTAAGTACAGACATAAAAACATTCAGATACATACTGCCTTTTATTTTCCCGCAGATTCTTAAATAATTATCTACTGCAAAAATAATCGTAGATACCGGCGCACAAACAGCATAAACTCTGAGATACTGGACTGCCAGATCCAGAAGCTCTCCCTCCGCTCCCATCAGCTTCAGAAGAGGAACTGCAAAAACATACAGAACAGCTCCCAGTAATGTTCCGGCGCCTACGATCATAATACAGGCGCAGGTAAAAATGTTATCCGCATGCTCTGTTTCTTTTTTTCCAAGGCTTACCGAAATGGGAACCGCAGACCCCACTCCGATCAGATCTGCCAGTGAAAAATTAATGATCACAAAAGGCATGGCAAGGTTCAGTGCCGCAAAAGCCAGCTCTCCCAGAATCTGGCCTACCAGTATTCCGTCTATTACCTGATAGAGCGCTGAGGCCAGCATGCTCACTGCGCCGGGAACCGATGCAATAAAAAACAACCTTATCGGTGATATTTTTGTAAATAATGTCTTTGAATCCATAGCTTCTTTCAATATCCTCCGCCTATTCTCCGGACGGCAGCTCCTCCCTGTCAAATATTTCCTTTTGGAACTCTTCCTGCATATAATCTGTAAATACTTCCAGTCCCTTCAGAAATCCCGGTGAACATTCCCGCATGGTCCGTTCCAGAGCCTGCTCCTCTGCCGCAAAAACTCTGCACAACAGATTTTCCGCATATATTTTTCCGTTTTCTGTAAGAATGATGTTTTTTTCTCTTGTACTGCCCGGAGTTTCCAGCCTGATATATCCTTTTTCAATTTCTTCCTTCACAACCGTGTTAAGAGTTGTTCTTGGAACCAGCCATTCTTCGCTGATTTCTTTTTGAGAATGAGCCTTTCCGTCATTCAGTACATAATACAGAAGCAGACTGTTATCCTTGACCCCAAGCTTTCGTGCAGCTATATAATACAGGCGGTCAAGGCGATTCATACACTGATTCATTCTGTCTATGGCTTCTCTGTTTTTATTCATTCCTGTTCCTCCTCTGGTCAGACTTCTGTTTTTTATATTCATTGAGCTTCGATTCATAATACGAATTCGTATTTATTGCATCTGATATTATAATACGAATCCGTATTTTATACAAGAAGTTTTTATTATTGATCCTTCTTATAAAAAAAGAGAAAATCCGTGCTGCAAAACACTGACTTTCCCTTTTTCTGATGTTATTCAATCTGCTGATCTGTCTCAAATATCTCTTTTATTTACCAGGACTGTTCGTACAAAATGTCCTGATAAGCGAAAACAGGCAGGGCCTTATGCCCTGCCTGATATAACTCTTCTGTTAAATTTCCTGTGCCCGGATTGCCCAGCGCATCTTTGTAGATCTGGCGCGGCTGTTTCTGGCGCACTCCTCCTGTGAGGGACGGATCACATTTTTGCTGATGTCACTGTAAATTCCCTCCTTATAAAACTGTTTAAAAGATTTTTTTACCAGACGATCCTCTCCTGAATGGAAGGTAAGGATTGCCGCTCTTCCGTTTGGAGCCAGCACCTGAGGCAGCTTTTCCAGAAAATCATAAAGCACCTCAAATTCACTGTTCACATCAATGCGAAGGGCCTGAAAGCTTCTCTGACAGGATTTTTTTACAGCCTCCTTCCGTTCCTTTTCCGGAATAAAGCTTAAAGCCTGCTCGATCACCTGTTTAAGATCTGTGGTAGTTTCAATAGGACGAATCCTTCTCTGACGGATCACCGCTTTTGAAATTTCCTCAGCATAGGGCTCATCTGCGTTTTCCAGAAGCATTCCGTAAAGCTCCTCCTGAGTCACCTCTTTCAGGCGCTGTGCTGCGCTGATTCCTTTCTGAGGATTCATGCGCAGATCCAGAGGGCCGTCCACTTTATAGGAAAAACCTCTCTCCGGATTGTCGATCTGCATGGAGGACACCCCCAGATCTGCCAGAACAAAATCAAATTTCCCTGCTTCTTCTGCTACCTGATCAATATTTCTGAAATTCAAAAGCTTAACTGTAAGGATATCTTCTCCGAATCCCTGTTTTTTCAATCTCTCTTTTGTTTTTTCTGATTCAATGGGATCTACGTCCAGTCCGTAAATATGTCCCTCTCCTTTCAGGCATTTCAGCATTTCCAGAGTATGGCCTCCGTACCCCAGCGTAGCATCCAGCCCCTGCTGTCCCGGCTGTATCTGAAGAAAATCCAGAATTTCCTTCACACAGATAGAAATATGCATACCTGCCGGAGTACTTCCTTTTCGTATTACTTTTTCTACCACATCTGCATATTTTTCCGGCTGATGCTCTTTATATTTTTCACTGAACCGCTTCGGGTGGGTTCCGGAATATCGCACGCGGCGTTTATGTGGTTTTTCCTGATTTTCCATTATCTGTTCTCCTCATCTGTTTCTGTTATTTTTCATAAAATCATCTTTTGTAACCAGCTTGCAGCTTCTAAAATCATGCGCATTTGATAACGAAAGCTTTATCTCTTTCTGCCTCCGGATAAAATATGGCTGTTTCCATACCGGTACCGTACATACTCACCTGCTGACATAAAAGCTGTTTTATAAACTTTCTTTTCTTTAGAATAAAAAATACCTGTCACTCTACCAGAATACCAGAAAATCTCTGAAATCACAATGGAAAGAAACCACCCAAATACCAAACTTATCATATATTCTCCTGCATCTTATCCTAAATTCTGTTTATATCACCTGACCTCTTTCTTTAATATTCCGTTTTCCATCTGATATACCTCATCACAAAGCACATCAATATCTTCCCTGTTATGACTTGCAAGAATAAGTAATTTTCCCTCTTGCTTCATCTGATTAAACAGTTCCCTCATCTCTCTTACTCCATTTTTATCCAATCCATTCATTGGCTCATCTAAGATTAAAATATCCGGATTTTCCATAATTGCCTGCCCAATTGCCAGACGTTGCCGCATACCAAGAGAATATTTTCCCACAGGCATTTTCGATTTTGGATCAAGCCCCACCTTTTTCAAAACAGACTGTAAATATGTTTTATCCAGTTTATTTCGTATTGTGTACAGAAATTCCAGATTATGATATCCATTCCACTGACGTAAAAAACCAGGTTCCTCTATGATAATTCCGGAATTTTCCAGCATATCCATATCTTTTCCCATACATTTTCCATTTATCCTGATTTCGCCTTTACTGCAATGAAAAAATCCACAGATGCATTTAAAAAGCACTGTTTTTCCCGAGCCATTATGTCCTACAATTCCGTATATTTTCCCGCTTTCACAAGTCATTGATACATCTTTTAGCACTTCGTTTTTCTTAAATCTCTTAAATACATGATCTACCTCAATCCTCTGTTTTTTCACCTGACTTTCCTCCCTTCTGCCAACTACGCGTCTTCATTTTCCCAATTAAATTCTACATATTTTACTTTCCAGTAAATTATCACAGACATCACAAGGATTATAACAAGCAGAAAAGTAAACATATATGTTAAAGACGGCAAACGATAACGTCCGCTGACAGGGGTCGCACTCAATGCCACTTCCGCCCAGTATGTTGGAATAAAATGTGCTGCAATTCTCTTCCCTTCACCATAGATATTTTCCACTAAAAATAATGCTGCCACAAATAATAAAGCCCCTGTAACTGCAACTAATTTTCCAGCAAACAAACTCAAAAGGAACATCAGAATCCCCAGAAACGTACAGATCAATGTACAAATCAGCACTGTAATGACCATCAGCTGTACAGGAGTATACTCATTAAGAATCTCATAAAAAAAACGAAAATCCAACGTCTGTCCCATTTCAAATCCGAAGCCCTCGCTTCCTCTTTGTGAAGCCAACGTTCTTACAACTTTTCCCCATTCGAAAGAAAACTCTATATTTCCTGCAAATGGTAAAACAGCTGCTATTGCTGATATCAAAACAACGAAAAAGGCCCGAACCAGTATACTGCCCATTTGACCGATTACCCATTGTCCCCGCCCTGCCCGGATAATCTGGTACATATTTACATTCTGCATAAACGGCACATCTGAATTAACATAGATTATGCCAAAATAAAAAATAGACAAAATCCCCCATGATGACATATAAAAAGGAAAAATACACCAGGAAATGGGATATCCTTTTTCCTGAACAAAATTCAGATATGGCTGGTCATATGTCCATGACAGAATCAAAAATGCGATACAAAAAGTTATAAACTTCACATTAAAAATCTTTTGCAAAGAAGTTTTCATAATATATTTCAGCGTTTTCATATGACGTCTCCTTTGTACTACAATTTTCTTTTCAGCCCAAAATAACACCCAACAGCTGATAAAGCTGCCCCCATCACCGATATGACAGATAAAAACAGGAGATTTGTCCAATCATTTGCAAATATCTTAACATATGCATAAAAACTATAAATGTTATAACCATTTATGTTCACAGAAACCAATACCCGAAATGCCAATACCGGAAATATATAAACTAAAACTGTATTTGATATAAATACAGAACAAAGGGCTGCCATATTTGATAATACACCTGCTACCAGTCCCATATTTAAGGAATATAATCCACAGTACAGGATTGCATATCCCTGCTGCAGGATATTTCCATAACACCCACTTAATTCTATTCCGTACTGATCTAAATTCCAATCTGTCCACGGAATCTGCGTGCGACACAAACTCAAAAACAAAAGTGTACCAAATAGCATAACACCCATAGAACTGATATATATCACTATGGTTTTAGCCGCCACATATGCTTTCAGATTTCCTCTTATTACCCCATAACGGATATATTTATGTTCCCAGTCCTCCGGATATATCCCTGCAAATGGAAAGGCACAAAAAGCATATGCTATTAAAGATCCTGTCATAAGTGTGGACGATACGTAAGTTGACAATACGTTTCCATTTATAAAGCCTTTCTGAAACAACTGGTCTTCCAATGACCAAAATAACGCCATTGCCACGCCAATGCTTCCTGCCAGCCATCGGTAACTCTTTAAAAGGCGGCGAATATCTGTAAAAAAATAATTTTTAAAACAATGCACACACATCACGCTCTCTTTTGTCCTCAATCATCAATTCAGGAAAATTTCCTCTCCTGTAACTGCATGAACCAGCATAACTTCCGCTGTGTTTCCATCTGTTACTTCAAAATACCATACAGGTTCTGCTGCAAGCTGTTGTTGTTCATCATAATAAGTACGCAGTACTATCTTGGCACGGGTTACAGTATAGATTGCTTCATCCAGTAAATTATCATATTTTTGAATTAAAACATCTGCAATCTCAGAAAATGGCAAAAACTCTAAAAGCTCATCTGAAGCTTCAAAGATGTAAGGGGGACGCGACAATGCTAAAGCTAATATTCCCTGTTCTGTATAAAGTGCAGATACCGGTGCTTTCTGATAATCTTCAAAAGCTCTGGACATAGCAGTTGTCATCCACTGAGGAAGAACCTGAAGCCCTTCATAAGACTGCCAGCCGTATATCTCATAAGCATTATCCTTTTCTGTCCAGCCCTCCGTCTTTACCTTTTGACTGTCAAGCATTCCATCCTCCAAGGCCCGCTGTTCTAATATCGCATAGTCTTCCCCACTGGTGGAAAACCATCCAAACTGATATTCATCAACCGGACATCCGATTGCTTTTAATTCTTCTCTTACCTGCTCTACACATTCATCTCCTGAGGCAAATCCAAACTCATCTTTTGGAGCAGTGCGCTCATTATCTCTAACAACCTGTCGATATACCGTTGATTTCGGATTATAATATAAAAATCCTCCTGTAAACGCCACATTCGTTCCATCTTCCAATATATAGATATCATCTCCCTTTTCATTTTCGCTGGTCGGATCATTATGATATTCCTCTGTAACTATATTTTCACCTACATATTTCGCATAAATCTTCTCTGGGTCAGTATAAGTAATACCCTTTATGATCGGCATATGAAAATCAGATATCTCAAAATCTTCCGGCACTTCCAAATGACATTCAAATTTGACTTTTTCTGTTTGCTCAGAATAAGTTTCCGGAAAATAATCTTCTGTTTTCATCTGTTTTGATTTTTCTGTCGTCTGAGCCACATCTTCCGCAGCTTGTGTCGATTCGTTCTTCGTTTCTGTCACTTTATTTCCACATCCGCACATACATACACACAGTCCTGACACAATCAGCATATTTCTCATTCTCATCTTCATATAAGCAGCCTCCAAATCAAATATATTTCTGATTCATTTACAAAAGGCGGATTTCTCCGCCTTTTGTAAATGATTACGGTGTATAACGTCCAGTAACATTCAAACCAGCTACTGAACTACGAGAATGCATCTCATATTCATAGTTAGGATATGCATATGCTCTATAACCAGCACTTGCAGCTCTATGCCCAGAAGAAATAGTTGCCGTATGAGAAGAATGATCTTCCCCTGCTAATCCAGAAGTACACATCAATGAACCGCTGTTACTAAAACCAGTTCCCGTCACATAGAATCTCTGTTCCGTATCCGCCTTTCTTACGGCATAAGAATATGGATCGCCAGGAGGCGTTACATTAAACGTAACTGTATCTGCGCTTACAATGGTTGCTGCCCCTAATACATACATTGTTGCATCAAACACACATATTGCTTTTTTCAACATTTTTTTTATGAATAAAATCCCCTTTCTCCTAAGTTCTATACTTTTTAAACAGAATAGATTTGCATTCCCCTATAAAAGTTTTTACAAAACTGGCGCCATTTCAAATATTATTTTCCAAAAACTTTTATATTTTTGTTCTAATCTATTTGTTAGATGTAACGTAACATAAAAGTTCACCCTATAACGCTTTATGTAAAAAGCTGTAGCTATTTTTGTCATAATCAGCACTCTCTATATTTCCATAATCCTGCTACCATAGTAATTATAATTATTATCTGAGCCCAGATAACCACTTCCAAAATATCTCCTCGTTGTACAAAAATTCCTATTAGTACCACTGTTGCATTACATAACAAAATCTTTTTTGTTTTATTCGCATACATTTTCCGTTCATCTTTATCCAAACAGCGGATAGGATTTTCTACTGGAGCATATAACCATATAAATACAGAAGTGCCAAGCCAACTTCCGATAAAAAGCATATTAGACAAAACAATCCCTTTTTTTAGAAAAATAATTATATTCATCATTAAAATTGATATCAAATAACAGCCTAATTCTGTATCAGCATGATATCCCCCCGCATAAGGGCGCAAGAAAAATAATTCCAAAAAAACCAGCAAAGTAAAGGACAACTCTTGCCATAGTATACCACTAATAACTAGTGTCAGTACATTTATCAATATTACCCTCACCTGATGTAATCCATATTGAATAATTTCCTGTTCTTCTTTATTATCGCTAATTTCCTCTATCAACCTGATTAAATATTCTTTCCTTTTCATTTCCATAAAAACCTCATTTTGTCTAAAAAATAAAGGTGCGACAGACTACTACAGCTTCATACTAAAGAGCCTTTCATCTATCGCAACCACATTTTCACAGTGGTCCTATGTCAAGATTTAGTACAAGTTAAAATGAGGTTT
>UMET01013775.1_pt1 | contig 38768 bp, 32 predicted proteins | sample 1964821 | NCBI WGS metagenome assembly UMET01 (sample SAMEA4836027, study PRJEB28245) | human gut metagenome | biome: gut microbiome; material: fecal sample | place: Denmark | collected 2008
GACTCAATGTTCTGATTCTGGATGATAAGATTCCGGCAGGAGCAAAATTGTACTAAAAGAGTAAAAAAATTCGTAATTTGACAACAGAATTGATTGTTGAGGGCACTTTTTGAAAGGAAAAACTTTCAGAGAGTGCCCTTTTTTATTCATTAGCAATATCTGTTGTGACCCTAGATTTTCATTGTAGTTATTATAGGGAACTGTTATAATAGGGACATGAATAAAGGGAGAAAAAGTAAAATGAAACAAGTAATACTGATTGTAGAAGACGATAAAGAATTAAATGAATCCCTTTGTTATGCTCTGGGAAAAGAAGGATACTTAACTATTCCTGCGTTTTCTTTGCATGAAGCAAAAATCAAATATGAAGAATTGAAAAGCAGACAAATTCCCCGGTTACTCATACAGGATGTGAATCTGCCAGACGGAGAAGGGTTTACTTTTTGTAAATGGATCAAGAAGCAAGAAGATATCCCGGTCCTTTTTCTGACGGCACGAGATTTGGAAGAGGACGCTTTAAAAGGTTACGATGTAGGAGCAGAGGATTATATTACAAAGCCTTTCTCCATGAATATCCTTTTGCGAAAAATCTCTCTTGTCTTAAATCGCAGTCAAATAGAGGAAAAGAAGCTTTATGACGATGGAAATCTTTATATTGACTGGGAAAGGGCTAGAATTCTGGTGGGAAAGGTAGAATGTGCGGTAACTCCAACAGAATTTCGTCTGTTAAAGATTCTTGCTGAAAATAAAGGGAAGCTTCTTACCTATGATATTTTGTTGGAACAGTTGTGGGATTGTGACGGGCAGTTTGTGGACAAACATACTCTGGCAGTAAACATTAATCGTCTCCGTAAAAAAATAGAAGATGCGGAACACAAATACATTTCCAATGTATATGGGATGGGATATCAATGGGTTGGATAAAACGAAAAGAAGCAGAGCATTTTGCAGATCAGGTAGAGGAAGCGCTGGATATTATCTTGTCAGGGGAGGAACTGAAAGAACCAGAGGAGGTCACCGAGGATACCCTTTGGGGGAAATGCGGTGAGAAATTCTGGCAGTTGTCCCAGAGTTGGAACGCAAAAGAAGCAGATGCGCTTCAGGAAAAGAAACAGATGAAGAGTCTTATTTCTGACATTTCTCATCAGACGAAGATTCCACTGGCTAATATAAAGCTTTACCAGGAATTTCTTCAGGAAGAGGAGCTTTCCCCAAAAGGTCGGGAATTTTTAATACGGATGGAAGAGCAGACGGAAAAACTGGACTTCTTACTCCTGAGTATGGTGAAGATGTCAAGACTGGAAAATGGTATCATTCACATTAAAAAGGAAAAAGGAAAGATACAGGAAACATTAACGGCTGCCGTAAGTCAGGTTGTACCTGTGGCTGTTAAAAAAGAAATGACACTTCATGTTAATTGTGAGCCGGATTTGTTACTGAATCATGACCGGAAATGGACGGAAGAGGCAATTTTTAATGTCCTTGACAATGCTGTAAAGTACACAGATCCCAAGGGAAGGATTGAGGTTCTGGTTGTTTCGCAGGAAATTTTTACAAAAATCAGCATACGGGATAATGGAAAGGGGATTCTTCCAGAGCGTCAGGCAGAAATTTTCACACGCTTTTATCGGGAACCAGAGGTTCATGACAGTCATGGCGTTGGAATCGGATTATATTTGACAAGGAAAATTTTAGAATTGCAGAATGGTTATATAGAGGTACGTTCAGATGTTGGAAAGGGATCGGAATTTTGTCTGTATCTTCCAAATGAAGGATAAAGGATACGTACTAAAAATCACAGTTTTGTGACAATGTTAGATTGTGACAGGATTGTGATTTTTTCTTGTTATGATATCAGTAAATCAAAAGAAAACAGATGATTAAGTATAAAGAAAAGGAGAAACTTATGGAACCTTGGATAGTAGAAACAAAAAACCTGAAAAAATATTATCAATTGGGAAACAATACGGTAAAGGCATTAGACGGTGTGGATTTTAAAGTGAAACCACAGGAATTTGTGGCGATTATAGGAAAATCTGGAAGCGGAAAAAGTACGCTGATGCATATGATCGGTGGATTGGATGTGCCAACCGGGGGAGAAGTAATCGTTGCAGGTAAAAATCTGGCAGATCTTACTAGGGAACAGCTTGCCGTATTTCGAAGAAGACGGGTAGGATTTGTTTTCCAAAGCTATAACCTTGTGCCTGATATGAATGTATACGAAAATATTGTTTTGCCTATAGAACTGGATGGTAAACGAATCGATAAGAAATTTGTGGACGGAATCCTGAACCTGCTTCAACTGTCGGATAAGAAAGAATCGTTGCCTGCAACTCTTTCGGGAGGACAGCAGCAGCGTGTGGCAATTGCCCGGGCGATTGCGGCAAAGCCCCAGATCCTTCTCTGTGATGAGCCTACAGGAAATCTGGATACCGCCACCAGTCATGACGTTATGGGACTTTTGAAAATTGTAGCGAAACAGTTCCGCCAGACGATTGTATTAATTACTCATGACAATGATATTGCTCAGATGGCGGACCGCATTGTACGGATTGAGGATGGAAAAATTGTGAAGGGAAGTGAGTCCTATGCTGAAGAACAATAATCAGACGGTGATACGTCGCATGGCAAAAATCAATCTGAAAAGCAATTTTCGACGTAGTCTTACCATGACGGTTGCCGTGATACTATCTTCATTTCTTTTATTCAGCGTATTTACAGTAGGACTTACCTATTTAAAAATGAACGAACTCCAAAACATTCGTTTAAATGGCGCTGATTTTGACGCAATTCTGTATGGGGTGACGGAGGAGCAGAAAACAATTCTGGAAAGTGACGAGAATGTAAAACAATTTGGAATTCTGACTATTGCCGGATCTGTCAAAGAAACTGAGATGGACAAAACACCGGGGATAGGACTGTTATATGCAGATGAGGTATTATGGAATGATATGATGTCACCTACAAGAACATTTTTTCATGGAAAATATCCAATTGCAGAAAATGAAATCATGGTCACAGAAGAAGCCTTAAAAAAAGGTGGATTTGAAAATAAAAAAGTCGGAGATGAAATCACTTTTGTATATGAGATCAAAGAAAAGCGCCAGGAAAAAAACTTCCGAATCAGTGGAATCTGGGGTGGATTTGGTATTGTTGATAACTTTTTTGTATCAAAAGCATTCTGCGAACAGGAAGGAATTGAGGAACTGTATAACAGCCGGTGTGATATTTCTTTTGAAAGAAGATGGATGTCAGATAAAGAACAGCAGAAATTTATTGATAAAATGAACCTGGGGAAATCTCAACGACTATTCTATGTCTATGAATTTGGCAATGCTGCAGAGATTTTCTGGGGAATTGCAGGAATCGTGGCAGTTACCTGTTTTAGCGCTTATCTGCTGATCTACAACATCATGTATCTGTCGGTGGCAGGAAATATCCGTTATTATGGATTGCTGCAAACTATTGGGATGACAGAAAAACAGATTCGGAGTCTGATAAAAAAACAGATGCTTATGATTGGAGGAATTGGAACCAGCCTGGGTCTTTTTCTTGGATTTTTTGTTTCTTTTTCTCTGATTCCAGTAGTGATAGAGTCCTTGGGAATAAAGCAGGGGCAGACAGGCAAAGTTCAGGTAGCCTTTCACCCGGTTATCTTTTTCATGACGGTATTGCTGACGGGGATATCCGTTTGGTATGCAGCTAGAAAACCAATGCGGCTTGCCGAATCCAGTTCACCTATAGAAGCTTTGGGATATCGCCCGGTTTCGGGAATCAAAAAAGGACATAAGACGAAAAAAGGCAACCTGATACGCCGGATGGCAGTAGAGCAACTGATCAGAAATAAAAAGAAAACAGTAGTTACCATGCTTTCCCTGACTGCCAGTCTTTCGGTATTTGTCTGCTTAGTAATATTGCTTCATACCCAGTCCGCCCGGGAATATATCTATAACTACAGAGAACTTGATATGGTGGTTGCCAATGACACCATTCAAAATATACTTGCAGAACAGGATGAGGAAGGAAAATCCCGGCTTCAAGGGGTAAAACAGATTTTAAATCAGGAAATTCTGGATAAAATTAAAGAGACAGAAGGTGTTGCGGCTGTCTTTCCAGTAAGTTGTGTTTCTATAGTAATTCCGTGGGAACCGGAAGTGTCTGATATATGGATGCGAGAATTTTATGCGACCTGGATGGATATTCCTTATGAAGATGACCTCGAAGAATATAAGAATCATCCTGAAAACTTTGCATCTACTTTAATAGGAATTACAGAAGAAGATTTCTATGCGTTGAATCAGGAACTGGAACATCCTATAGATGAAACTGCTTTTTTAAAAGGCGAAACCTGCATTTTATACCGGAATGGCTTATTTGATCTAGATGAAAAGAAGATGATTGGGAAAAATATCTTTTGCGGAGAATATGAAAATCCGGAACATATCCGTTCTTTTGAGATTGCGGCTCTGACAGATATTAACGATTATACGGCCCTTCAGGGGTTTCCACCAACGATGATCGTTATTGATCAGGCAGTTTCAGATTTTGCAAAAGAACCGATTATATTTAAAGCAGGGATTCAGTATGAAGAGGAATTCGATGAAAGAACGGAAACTGCAGTAGAGAATATTCTTAGGGAAAGTCCTGATGCGTCAGATTTTTCCTGGGACTCTAAAATACAGCTGGCAGAAACCGTAGAAAAAGCTCAAGGACACATGATTGAAATTGGGTTTGGAATTGTTTTGATTCTGGCGGTGATCGGTATAATGAATTATATTAATACTTCGGTTGGAAATGTCCAAAGTCGTCGAAAAGAGATTTCCATTATGGAAAGTATTGGAATGTCAGAACGACAGGTTAAAAAAATGTTTATATGGGAAGGGATATTCTATACAGGAGGCGTTATACTATTGACCTTGACTGTAGGACTAGGTATTACATATGCCATTTATCAGTCGGTGAATTATATGGGTACATCCTTCTGGTTTCCGGTAATACCATTTCTTATTGCTTGCGTTTTACTTCTAACTATATGTATTGTGGTTCCGCTGGCTGCGTATAGAAAGCTGGAAAAGAGTGGAAGTTTGGTGGAACGTATTCGCACAGAGACTGAGTAAGAGAAAATGCAAAGATGTGATGATTTAACAATATTCAGAAAAATGGCATTTACCTGTTGAGCAGATCATCCGGTTGTTTAAAGAAGACGATGTTACAGGAGATTTCACCAGAAAATATATACAAATCCAGAGAATTAAAATGTGCACTTTTGTCTTAAAAATTACTGATTCATATTATAAAACTGTTCCGGTGCATCCACCTCGTTGGTCTTTGCATAGTGAATTGTTAAATTTCTTGTAACAGTTCTTCCTTTTGCCGATGACAAGGTTAAACTGTTATATTTACTGATTGATAAGAAAGAAAAACACACGTTGCAAATTATATTTTTATTGTATCGGTTATGTGGAATTGCTATAATGTGGCTATGGAAAAGTGCCAAATTAGGCTTTGAGGAGATGAGAATATGTATATCTGCGATGATACTATATGTGATCCTTGTTGTGATTTTTGTTGGTATTGCATTCATGGAGAATATGGTGAACCTATACAGTGTGCTAAAATGAAGTTTGATTTTGGGGATGGCATGGGGTATTGTGATGAGTTTAAATGTAGATTACATGAGGCACAACCACTTGATAACAGAACAATCTAAATGAAGCGAAGTAGTAGATATGGAAAAAGACCCGTTTAAGGAGTATTTGAGGGAATCTGAACCGGATAAATATTTGCTTGATATCGCCATTCAGAATATTGAAGGCGAAATCACGATGAAGGAAGCGCAGAGCCTTATTGACAGCTACTATGAGGAAAGACCGGAGCATTTGTCCGATGATGAGCGTACGGAAGAAGCTGATAAGGTTTCTTCCCGTATTGCGTAAATTCTTTCTGAAACAGCGTTCTCATTTTCGACCAATGAGTATATCTCTATCCACCGCAAACTCTTTCAGGGTATTTATAAACACGCCGGAAAGATTAGAGATTACAACATCACAAAGAAAGAACGGGTGCTTGATGGGGTGGCTGTTATGTATGGCAGTGCTTCGGAACTGAGAGCCACACCTGAATATGATTTTTTGAAGGAAAAGGATTTTAGTTATAAAGGGTTTTCGTTTCCAGAGATTGTTGCCTCATTGAGGCAACAATCTGGAGGAATGCTTTCGTGGACTCATTATCGTATTTTGATTTAGGTAAAAGATAAAGCAGCTCGTGACTGGTATGCGAAAGAAGCAGCAGAACAGTATCAGAACGATAAGTTGGAGGTTATCAAAAATCCGGTAGTTGCAGAATTCTTAGGATTTTCTCAGAATACAGATTTTACAGAGAGTGATCTTGAGAAAAGTATTCTTTCCAATTTACAGAAATTTTTGATGGAACTTGGAGAGGGATATGCTTTTGTGGCAAGGCAGCAGCATATCCATACGGAGAAGCAGGACTATTATATCGACCTTGTATTTTACAATTACATACTGAAATGCTTTGTCCTCATCGACTTGAAAACAGAGAAAATAACACATCAAGATGTAGGGCAGATGGATATGTATATCCGTATGTATGATGAACTGAAACGCAGTGAGGGCGATAACCCGACAAAAGAAGAACTGAAAGCGGAGATTGAAACTCAAAAGGCAATGTTTTATCTTCAACAGCAGGATAAAGAAGATAAGGAAACAGAATAGAATTTGTGCAGACCGTCTGCACAAATTTCAATTACAATTTTGGAAGATACTGAGGTGTCAGCAAATTGCGACATCTCTTTTTCTTTGCGGAAAACCCACTTAAATCTATTGTGATCGAGTAGAAGTTGTTTTCATAAGCGCCATTTGTTAAATCTTAGTAGACTGGTCAAGAGCGATAAGTTATAATAGTTGCAATACAGAGTTAAGCAGGAGGAAATGCGATGTATGATAAAGATACAATGCAAGAGCTTTATAGTCGGTTGAAAGCACAATATCCTCGATATGAAGTGGAGTGTTTGGATGATTGTCTGATTTTGACTCGTCTTTATGGTAAGGTGGAAGTATATGGAGAGGGTGTAAAACTGTATGTAAATGGAACACTATATGATCAATTTTCCAGTGAAGAGGTAGATGATTCGGATGATCTTTATGAAATGATTGAGCTGTTTTTGCTGGATCTTCAACATGCAGGTATGCAGGAAGGTAATGAGACATATTGCACTGCTCGGAAAAAGGCAGCCCGATTGGGGTCTAATTTTTTGATTCTTATGAGTATAATTTTTACTACCGGGATGATTGCTCTGATTGTTTCAAAAAATCTGTGGTGGTGGCTGTTCCTTTGGGTGGTGCCTGCAATATCTCTTGTGCCATTAGCTTTGATTCAAAAAAGAGCCTTTCAAATGTATTGGGTTTGTCCGACGTGTGGTCAACCTCTGCCGCTGGACAAGAAAAGTCGTTTTCCTAAGATGGAGTATGTGCCTTTGTGTCCTCAGTGTGGGCAGGTGTTGGAAAAAGCGCCGGAATTGCCGCCGCTTTATATGGAGAATGCGGAACCGAAAAGACAGCTGGAGCCAGACGATCATCCGCCACAGAAAGGAAAGAGGTGGCCTTGTATATTGACGGGGAGTATCACAGTTGCTATGGCAGTGTTTTTGTTGGTGATTGCATTGTTTTCAGGGGAACCTCTGGAAACAGAGAGTGTAGGAATGGTGGCGGTGTTGATTGGCATCTTGGGCGGATGTGGGCTGGCGCTGCTACTGTGCCGCTGTCAGGAATCAGAAGAAATGCGACAGCAAATAGTAGTAGTCAGAGAACAAAAAGCGGTTACCGGTGTGGGGGTGATTGTGTGGTTGATAGGGATGGTTGTGATGTTCATGGCCATCGCTGTAGCTGTAGCCGTCCCGGTGGATGGCACTACTATCTTTCTGTCATTGGTTGGAATATTGGTTATTTTCAGTGGCGTTTGGATGATACTTGCGGGACATAATCGAGCCTTGTTTGTGCTGCGGGATAATTCCATTTTGTATATCAGCAGTTGGGGCAGAAAGCGGGAATTTGTACCGGGACAGGTGGATTCGGTGAGGCTCACTGCCAACCGCTCGATTCATCTGCTGAATGAAGAGGGAAAGAAGCTGGCTTCAGTGGAGGCAAATATGCGGGGGATTTCCAGATTTGCAGAGTGGATTGAGAATACAGATCTTGCAGCAGCGCAGACTGCAGACTCCAGCCATGGAAAAACAGACGAAGCGGGAAATAGAAGAAGAGAGTACTGTGCAGTGGAGAGAGGAATATCGTACGCGCTGGCATGACCATATCAAGGGTGTCAGAATAGGGATGTGGGTGACATTGGTTTTGTTTGCATTGGGTACGATTGTGCCGATTCCGTTGTTTCTCTTTATGGGAACAAAGTTTCAAGGTGTGATGGCGATTGGGCTGATTGCGCCGATTCCCTTTTTGCTGTTTTGCGGTGTGTGTGCGCCGGTGCTGCTATTTGGAGACCGCCCTAAAAATGCTACGCCAGAATGGAACGCTATGTATGTGAAAGTACCTTTAATTCCGGCAATGTTGTTAGCTGTCTTTTATATGGGACAGGTACATTTCTTTTGGGATGGATGGCTTTTACAGGAGGCGGATAATGGCTGGCGCTGGGTGGTACGGGTGTTAGCTGTTGGTATAGTCATGACGCTTCTTCTGCTCTTGCGTACTCCGAAACGGATGAGGCTGGAAGCAGGTGTTTTTATGGGAATGATATGCTTTTGCGTAGCTGTTGGCTTACATTATTATTTCAATGCAGCGCTGAGCGGACCGGCGCGTCACTACCCGGCAGTGATCGTGGACAGCCATGCGGAAGATCCGGATGCGGAGGATGATGATTACACTTTGACAGTTTTACTGGATAATGGGGAAGAGGCAACGCTTGCGGTTTTGGAGGAAATTTATGGGAAAGCCATGAGTGGAGAGGATTTGGATATCTGTCATCGGGAAAGTCCTTTTGGGGTAAGTTTGCTAAGTATCCATGAATCGAAAGGAAAATAGAATGGGAGGAAACTTATATAATGGAAAATGGACAAGGGGAAGAAAGGACAATCTATGACGATTCCTTACTTAGAATATTCATCCGGTCAGGAATGTTAGTGTTTGGATTTGTGGTATTTGCGTGTATTGTGGTGGCGGGGCTCTTCATTTATCGCGGAGATTCTGTTTCTGAGACCATCAAATTTACCCTGTTTTTACTTGGCGGAGGTATAGTGTTTTCCTATGGTTCGCCGCTGATCAGTTTATGGAAGGTTTGGAAACAGGAACGTGTTCTTGGCGTCCAGTGGAAAGAACGGACGGATCAGAAGCGTCCAGCATGGGAGAGAGATTGGTATCTGACTTATGATCGGGGAGGATTTATACTGATTCACAGAGATTATATTAAAGGTATCAAAGGTTCCAGAGTGGAAATAGAAGACACGGGAAGCTATAATAAGGGAAAAGTTTATCGTCTGATATTTGAAGATATCAATGGAGAGAGCCATTCGCTGAAATTTTCCTCTGATTCGGAAGAAGAGGAATTCAGGCGGTGGTATGGAAAAGTGCAACAGTAAAGGATGGTATTTATGAAGAAAGATAATACAGATAAAAAATCTTCCTGGGGAGCTGCCGGGGTATCGGTTTTAAAAGAGTTTTTCCTAAATTTTTCAGGTCCGGGTCATCTCTACTATGAGGAAAACTTAAGCGATGAGGGAATAAGAAAAAAAGAATTCATTTGGGGACCGATTCTGCTGATGTTTGCGATACCATTCGCCTTTCTTCCATTGGTGGCTTGGAATATGGTGGTTCCAGATGTGTTATGGGGAAAGATTGTGATGGTGGTAATATGCGAAAGTTTTGCTGTTTTTATGGGTGGTGGGGGTCTTGTGCGGATAAAAGATGGATTAAAGAAAGATCCATTGGAGCTGGGAAAATATAAGATGATTCCTAAAGGGAGTATTTCTCTGTTTGAAGAAAAGGATTTTGATATCGCCAAGACGGAGTATTCCTATACAATACTTACTTCTAAACAACCGTTGAAATGGTTTTACAAAGATTTTCATGTGACAGTCTATGGAAGGCATGGAACAATTAAAAAGATCGGATTGCTGCCGACAAAACAAAGATATTCTAAGGGAGATGCAGAAATAAAAGAGATAAATACATTTTTAAGGAAACGATTGGGTGCTCCCAGCAAAAAGAAGCTGGTTGAAGTAGAATATTATTTTCAATGGGGGCAGATACAATCTTTTTACGATGAGAGTTCTCATCAGGCGGGGATTGAAATTTTGTTTTAAAACTACGAGAAATTTTCCCCTTGTATCGTGAAAATATCGGTGTTATAATGGAGAACATAAAAGTAAGAAAGGTACTTGAAAAAGTATAGGTGAGGAAATGTACAGATAATCAGATTTGGTGGAAAACAAATAGATGGAGGGAAGCAGTTGCCCTCACAGCCTTTAAAAAGGCTTTGTTTGCGTATGCCGAATTTGATTTTCTTTCATGATGAATGTTTGCGAACCTGTATGTATTATGTTATAGAGGTTTGAGTGCATTGGTCTGTTTTCGGTTACGAAAACAGACCTTTTTTTGGCTCCTGGCTTGAAAGATGGAGGAATTTTGTATGTTACAGATAAAGAATTTAACACTTATACACAAGTATGATATTCGCATCATGTTAAAAGATTTTCAACTGGTGGTGAATCCCGGCGATAAGGCGGTGATTATTGGGGAAGAGGGAAATGGAAAGTCTACGCTTTTGAAATGGATTTACTGTCCGGAAATGACGGAAGATTATGTGGAAGCAGAAGGAGAACGGATTTGTACGGGAGAACGGCTGGGATATCTGCCCCAGGAACTTTCAGAAGAGGATAGAGAAAAAAGTGTTTATGAATTTTTTTGCGAGGAAGAGCTGTTCTGGGAGACGGACCATCGGGAACTGGCAAAATTAGCTTCCGATCTTCGGGTATCATCGGATTTTTTCTATGGGGAGCAAAAAATGGGAAATCTATCCGGCGGAGAGAAGATTAAGGTGCAGATGGCGCGGATTCTTATCGGACAGCCCACAATCTTGCTTCTGGATGAACCGTCCAATGATATTGATATCGATACGTTGGAATGGCTGGAGCGGCTGATTCAGGAGACGTCCCAGGCAGTTCTGTATATTTCCCATGATGAAACGCTGATTGAGAGAACGGCGAACAGAGTCATACATCTGGAACAGCTCTGCAGAAAGCAGAAGAGTCGTTATACAGTGGCAAATATGACGTACGAGGAGTATCTGGAGAGTCGGAATCTGAATTTTGAAAATCAGAGAAGAAGAGCGGAGAATGATCGGAGGGAAGAGGAGAAACAACAGGAAAAATTAAGAAAGATGATGCAGAAGGTACAAAGTGATCTGAATGCTGTTTCCCGTCAGGATCCCCACAGCGGATATCTTCTGAAGAAAAAAATGAAATCTGTCAAATCCATGGAGAAGCGTTTTGAGCGGGAAGCGGAGGATATGACGGCGATGCCGGAGGAAGAGGGAGCAATTTTCTTTCGGATGGATGCGAAAGCGGCTGTTCCAGCGGGGAAAATAGTGTTGGAATATGATCTGGATTGTTTACAGGCGCCGGATGCCAGAGTACTTTCCAGAAATATCCATCTGCGGATCAAGGGACCGGAAAAGGTCTGCATTGTGGGAAAAAATGGAAGGGGAAAAACCACACTTTTGCGAAAGATAGCGGCTCTGCTTTTGGATAGAAAAGATATAAAGGCAGTTTATATGCCTCAGAATTACGAAGAACTGCTGGAACTTTCCATGTCGCCGGTGGAATATCTTGCAGAAACGGGGGATAAGGAAGAGGAGACGCGGATACGCACCTATCTGGGATCGCTGAAATATACGCCAGAGGAGATGGGTCACGCTATTTCTGAATTATCCGGAGGGCAGAAAGCGAAGATACTTCTTTTGAAGATGAGCCTTTCAGGAGCAAATGTGCTGATTCTGGATGAACCTACGAGGAATTTTTCACCTTTATCGAATCCGGTGATCCGGGAGATTTTATCGGAATATCAGGGGGCTATCATCAGTATTTCCCATGACAGAAAGTATATCCGGCAGGTGTGTGATATCGTCTATGAATTGACGGAGGAAGGACTGCAAACATTAGAGGGATAGAGAATTTTGTAATATTTTTCGAGAAATGTTGACAGATATGGGGAATTCCTCTATATTATTATGAAAGAAACTGTTTAACAATTTACAGTGGAACTACAGAACAGTTACAAAGAAAAAAGAAAAAGAGGGGGTACCATGGAAAAAAAGAGAAGTAGTTTTTCGGGAAAAATAGGTTTTGTCCTGGCGGCGGCAGGTTCTGCCGTGGGATTGGGAAATCTTTGGCGTTTTCCATATCTGGCAGCTCGGTATGGCGGAGGAATATTTCTTCTGGTGTATGTGATTTTGGCTGTTACCTTTGGATTTGCGCTGATGACAGCAGAGATTGCGTTGGGACGTAAGACAGGGCTGAGCGCCATAGGCGCATTTCGGAAGCTGAATAAGAAATATTCTTTCATTGGATATCTGGCGGCATTGGTTCCGATTATCATTCTGCCATATTACAGTGTAATTGGCGGCTGGGTAATCAAGTATCTGACGGCATTTGCTTCCGGTCAGACGAAAGCGGCTGCGAAAGATGGATATTTTGAGGCATTTATTGGAGAGACCGGAGAGCCGATTCTCTGGCTGGCGATTTTTGTGCTGGTGACTGCGGTAGTCGTATTTTTAGGCGTGGAAAAGGGAATCGAGAAAGTGAGCAAGGCGCTGATGCCGCTGTTGGTTCTCCTGACCGTGGGAATTGCCATTTATTCTGTTACACTTCCGGGAGCCTGGGATGGATTGCTTTATTATATTACACCAGACTTTAGTCGCTTTTCATTTACCACGGTGGTAGCTGCTATGGGTCAGCTTTTCTATTCTATGTCTCTGGCAATGGGAATTATGATTACCTATGGTTCCTATATGAAGAAAGACGTAAATCTGGAAAAATCTGTGGCGCAGATTGAAGTGTTTGACACGGGAATCGCATTTTTTGCGGGTATGATGATCGTTCCGGCAGTATTCGTGTTCAACGGCGGAGACGGGGCTGCGATCAATGCAGGACCGGGATTGATGTTTGTTACGCTTCCGAAAGTATTTGATTCCATGCCGTTTGGAACAGTTGTGGGCGCTCTGTTCTTTGTATTGGTACTTTTTGCAGCGCTGACTTCCTCCATTTCTCTGATGGAAACCATTGTTTCTATCGTACAGGACAGACTGCACTGGAATCGAAAACTGTCTACTGTGATTATTACACTGTTTACGCTGGCGGTTGCATTGCCGTCCTCTCTGGGATTTGGCAGATGGTCAGATATCCAGCCGCTGGGAATGAGCTTCCTGGATTTCTTTGATTTTATCAGTAACAGTGTGCTGATGCCGATCGTTGCATTTTTAACTTGTGTATTTGTTGGATTTGTTGTGAAACCGAAAACAGTGATAGACGAAGTGAAGCTGAACTCCTCTTTTGGCAGAGAAAAGCTTTTCGTGATTATGATAAAATACGTATCACCGATCTGTCTGATCGTGATTCTTGTTTCTTCTATTCTGAATGCACTGGGAATTATAACGATTTAAGATGCTAGGGTCGAAAGGTCATAAAGGCATCTTTTGATTCAAACATTTATGAACAAAAAAAGGATTGCTTTCTGAAATTTATCAGAAGAGCAATCCTTTTTCGTTATACTGGAGGAGCAGTCGCTTTAAACGTGTTCCAGAAATATTTATATATTTTGGGATATGTACTTAATACAACACCTTCTCTTATGTATGTGAGATTCGGGAGGAAGGAGCGATTTTCCGTATGGTTACGTAATAGGCGATAGCCAGCGGGATGCAGGCGCCGATCCACGCGAGAGGATTGGCGGCGCAAGCTCCGGCAAATCCAAAAGAATTTACCAGGATCAGGGCTCCAAATGCCCGCATGATCAGTTCCATAACACCTGCAACCGTAGGAATCAAACCATTTCCAAGTCCCTGCAGGGTGAAGCGGTAGATGAATAACAACGCCAGAACAGAGTAGAAAGCTCCGTTGATGGTGAGGTAAGTTTCTGCCAGCGAGAGCACCTGCGTTTCAGCATTTCCCACAAAGATAGCCGTCAGCTTACTTCCGGCAAAGATATTCATCAGGCTCATCAGAATACTGAAGCTTACTGAGATCAAAATACACTGAAACACGCCTTTTCGGATTCGTTCCGGTTTCCCGGCTCCATAGTTTTGCGCAGCGTAGGTAGCCATGGCAGCGCCTAAAGAATTCAGGGGCATGGTGGCGATACTGTCAATTTTCTGAGCGGCAGTGTAAGCGGCTACAGAGGTAGCGCCCAGACTGTTGAGGGCAAATTGGAGGATCAGGGAGCCTATGGCGATGATAGACATTTGGAATGCCATGGGCAGAGCGGTGAAAAGATGACGTTTGATCTCATCCCATCCTGCTCGAAAATGCTCTTTTTTCAGCCAGAGCATGGGCATTTTTTTACTGATAAATACAAAACAGCAGATACCGGAAAGCAGCTGAGATAAAATAGTCGCTACACCGGCGCCGGCAACACCCATGTGAAACACCAGAATAAATACCAGATCCAGCACGATATTGATGCAGCAGGCAAAAATCAGAAAGTAAAGGGGCGTTTTGCTGTCTCCCAGAGCCCGCATGGTATTGGAAGCCAGATTAAACAGAACGGAGGCTCCGATTCCCCAGAAGATAATGCGGATATAGGAGACTGCATCTTCCATGATTTCCGGCGGCGTCTGCAGCAAAGACATCATGGGACGTACCAGGATCAGAGAGAGCGCCGTCATGAGAATGGTGAGAAGCGTACTAAGGATGATGCTGACAGCAAAACTTCTCTTAACCCCTTCTTCATCCTGGGCGCCGAACCGCTGGGCAGTTATGATGGACAGACCGGAGGTGAATCCCATGACAAATCCCAGAATAAAAAAGGAGATGCTTCCGGTACAGCCTACAGCGGCGAGGGCATTTACACCGATGGTTCGTCCTACGATCACAGTGTCAGCCATGCTGTAGAATTGCTGAAAAATATTTCCCACGATCAAGGGGAGTGAGAACAGTAAAATGAGTTTTGCCGGAGTGCCGGCGGTCATACTTTTGGTCATTGTTATACCTCCCGTTAGAGTTCTTTTCGTATTTCATTATAAGAGTACTGTGAAAAAGTAAAATGTATTTTCTTGTACTTTGGATGGCTTATGTTGTGGTATGAGAAAGGAAAGCGGGACACACGATTTTTATATTTTTAGTTAAATATTGCATCCTGGTAAAAAACAGAGATTCGAGGGTTTAGAAAGGCGCAAAACAAGGGATTTTATACCATACAGAAATTATATGGATATACAAAACTACAGTTCTTGTAAAAGAAGACGATTTCTCTATATAAATAGAAAGAGCTAACTTTCAAGTATTTGATTGATTAGAGTTGTTGGTGCTTTAGATTGCTTATGAGAATATTCTTTGTTATAATACAATAAACTGAAGGGAGTGTAAGAGTATGAGTAGTGTAAAAGAACGAATTATTGGTGCGGTAACAATTATGAATGAAAAAGATGCTGAAAAAATCTGGGAAATTATTCAATCTACATTTATTTTGTCGCAGGCAGAAACTACTGTTCCAAATGCAGACGAGCTTGCAGCTTTATCTGCAAAAAAACAAGGAGATTCTGATTATTGTCCGGCATTTACGCAGGAAGAGGTATTAAAGGAATTAGGATTATAAGAAAAAAGGAGTTTCCCCATGTGTAATTCTCCCTATGAACTTACGTATAACGACTTAAATCCCCGCTTCCTTTTTTCTTGTCTTCAGGAGCGCAAGGAGGAAGAGCAGAATTATCATTGTCATGATTTTATTGAAATTGTGATTGTTTTGAAAGGCAAAGGACATTTTATTATTAATGAAGAAGAAATTGCTGTCTCGGAAGGTAATGTATTGATTTTAAATCCCGGGACGTATCATCGAAGTATTCCCGCTCTTCCCCATACGCTGACAGAATGTTATCTGGCTTTTACGGATGTGGATTTTGTAAATGCGCCGCGGAATTTTTTCCCTTTGTTTCATGATCAGAAGATGTTGGGGAAACTGCCGGAACGGGTGAAAAAAGAAGTTTTTCAATTATGTTGCTCTATCGATCGGGAATCTCAGTCCAGGAATCCGGGGCGGTATTTTATGCTGAAAGCATATTTGGTACAGGTAGTCTGCCTGCTTCTTCGCGTTGACCGACAGGAGGAGATGGCAGATCAGCACTGTTTAGTCGGGTATGAGTTTAAGTCTCCCAATAAAACTTATGTGGTACAGCAGATTATGAAGTATATGGAAAATCATTACAGAGAAAAGATTTCTCTGGATCAGATTGCAGAGAATATGTATCTGAGTCCGTTTTATATTTCCAAGCTTTTTAAAAGTGAAACAGGAGATACCCCCATCAATTATCTGATCAGTCTGCGGATGGAAAAAGCGAAAGGCTTGCTGGATCAGAACCCGGCTCTCTCCATTCAGGAGGCGGCAGCAGCGGTGGGCTATGAAGATGCGTACCATTTCAGTAAGCTGTTTAAAAAATATTATGGGCTGTCCCCGTTGTACTATAAAGCAAGAATTGAAAAATAAGTGGGACAGATGAAAATCGTATTCATTATAAAAATAATACTCCATTTTTATTAAAAACTGCTGAAATGGGGTATTATTTTTTCCTTGACGCAAGTCCATGAGCGTGTTATACTCAAGGAGCGACATGGAAGTAGGTCTTTTTTTTATGCCTAAAAACGGGAGGTCGTGAAGCCCGCTGGCAGAAGAAAAAAGTCCGTTGCAACAACGCAAATCAACACAAGTGGAGGTGGAAGTCGTGCGCGTAAGAATCACATTGGCATGTACAGAATGTAAACAGCGGAATTACAACATGACAAAAGAGAAAAAGAATCATCCAGAGAGAATGGAGACCAAAAAGTATTGTAAGTTCTGCAGAACACACACAATGCACAAAGAGACGAAATAAGAATGTCTTTATGAGGTGAAACTATGGCAGAATCTGCAAAGAAAGAAAAGGCTCCAAAAAAGAGCTGGACGAAAGGGCTCAAGTCCGAATTTAGCAAGATTATATGGACTGATAAGAAGACACTGGCAAAACAGACCGTTGCGGTTGTGTCTATTACGGTGATTTTGAGTGTTCTGATTACCGTTTTGGACAGTGTAGTACTGGAGTTCATTAATTTATTGATCAAATAAGGACAAGGGTGAAGAAATGGCAGAGACAAACTGGTATGTGGCTCATACTTATTCGGGCTACGAAAACAAAGTAAAAGCCAACATTGAAAAGACAATCGAGAACCGGCATCTGGAAGATCAGATTCTGGAGGTTCGGGTACCCATGCAGGATGTGGTGGAAGTGAAGAACGGAGCCCAGAAGCAGGTATCCAAAAAGTTGTTTCCGGGATATGTTCTGATTAATATGGTGATGAACGATGATACTTGGTATGTCGTTCGGAATACTCGTGGTGTGACAGGGTTTGTCGGACCGGGATCAAAACCGGTGCCGTTAACCGAAGAGGAAATCGGTCTGCTGGGTATTCAGCCGGAAGCCATCGAAATCGATTATGCAGAAGGCGACAGCGTAGTTGTTACCGGAGGTGCATGGAAAGATACGACTGGAATGATTCAGAGTATCAACAGGCAGAAGCAGCTTGTAACGATCAATGTTGAGTTGTTTGGACGCGAAACTCCTGTTGAGATCAGTTTCGCAGAAGTTAAAAAATTGTAAAGAATCATAGCGATATGGTTCGTGGGAGGGAAATCCCCGCAATTACCACATTATAGGAGGTCATTACAATGGCAAAGAAAGTAACAGGATACATCAAATTACAGATTCCTGCTGGTAAGGCAACACCAGCACCACCAGTTGGACCGGCTCTGGGTCAGCATGGTGTAAACATTGTACAGTTTACAAAAGAGTTCAATGCTAGAACTGCAGATAAGGGAGATGTGATCATCCCTGTAATCATTACTGTATACGCAGACAGAAGTTTCAGCTTTATAACCAAAACTCCACCAGCTGCAGTTTTGTTGAAGAAAGCTTGTAACATCAAATCAGGTTCAGGCGTTCCGAACAAAACAAAAGTAGCTACAATTTCCAAAGACAAAGTAAGAGAAATTGCTGAAATGAAAATGCCAGATCTGAATGCAGCAACTGTAGAAGCAGCTATGAGCATGATCGCAGGAACTGCAAGAAGTATGGGAATCACTGTTGAGGAATAATCAGCAGCACAAACAGCAATCTATTATCAATCATAGTCGTGGGAGGGCAATCCCCGCAATTACCACAGGAGGTTATAGGAAATGAAACACGGTAAAAAATATATGGAAACTGCAAAAGCAGTTGATCGTGCAAAACTGTATGATCCAGATGAAGCTATCGCTTTAGTTAAGAAAGCTGCTGTTGCAAAATTTGATGAAACAATCGAAGCTCATATCAGAACAGGTTGTGACGGACGTCATGCAGATCAGCAGATTCGTGGCGCAGTAGTTCTGCCTCACGGAACAGGTAAAACTGTTCGTGTGCTGGTATTTGCAAAGGGTGCAAAAGCTGATGAAGCTTTGGCAGCTGGCGCAGAGCATGTAGGAGCTGAGGAACTGATTCCGAAGATCCAGAACGAAGGATGGCTGGATTTTGACGTAGTTGTTGCTACACCGGATATGATGGGTGTTGTTGGACGTCTGGGTCGTGTACTTGGACCGAAGGGCTTAATGCCAAACCCAAAAGCCGGTACTGTAACAATGGACGTTACAAAAGCTGTTAACGATATCAAAGCTGGTAAGATTGAATACCGTCTTGACAAAACAAATATCATTCACGTGCCAATCGGAAAAGCTTCTTTCTCAGAAGAAAAGTTAGCGGACAACTTCCAGACGCTGATGGGTGCGATCAACAAAGCAAAACCTGCTGCACTGAAAGGTCAGTACCTGAGAAGCGTAACAATCGCTCCTACTATGGGACCTGGTGTAAAGATCAACCCGATGAAACTTGTGTAATTTATAAAGGAAAAATCTCCAGAGTAAAATCTGGGGATTTTTTTGAAATAAATCTTGACAAGTACTCGATTCAATGATATTATACATGAGTATCACGCCGAAGACAGCAGGTGCCGTAAGGCATAAGTGGAAACGCCTGCCGAGGAAAATACATTCTTATACAAGAATTGAGTCCTCTTTGTCGTGCGCAAAGAGGTTTTTTTATTTGGCGGTACACAAAATCTATAAGGAGGTGCACCATTTCATGGCAAAAGTTGAACTGAAAAAGCCTATCGTAGAAGAGATTTCACAGTATATCGCTGATGCACAGAGCGTTGTGCTTGTAAATTACAGCGGACTGACAGTTGCTCAGGATACACAGTTACGTAAAGAGCTGAGAGAAGCAGGTGTTGTATACAAAGTATACAAAAACACTATGATGAACTTTGCTTTCCAGGGAACACCGTGTGAAGCACTGTGCAAACATCTGGATGGAACTAACGCACTGGCTATCTGTAAAGATGATGCAACTGCACCTGCAAGAATTATTGCAAAATTTGCAAAAACAGCTCCGAAGCTGGAACTGATCGCAGGTGTTGTAGAAGGTGGTTACTATGATGAGGCTGGAATCAAAGCCCTTTCCGAAGTACCTTCCAGAGAAGAACTTCTTGGAAAATTGCTTGGAAGCATCCAGTCCCCAATCGCAAACTTTGCTCGCGTTATCAGCCAGATCGCAGAAGCAAAAGAGGCTTAATTTTCTTAGCGAAAGCGAGCTGAAGGCGAAGCTTGAGGTTAGAAAATTAAGCCGTTCAACGGAACAAAGTGAAGTTGAACTTCAAACAATCTTAGCGAAAGCGAGCTGAAGGCGAGAAAATGGGTCATTCAACGGCGCAAGGCGAAGTTGAATATCGAAAAAGCAGCATAGGCTGCGTAAATTGAAAATGAAAACAAAATTTATAATTGGAGGTAAACAATAATGGCAAAATTAACTACAGCTGAATTTATTGAAGCTATCAAAGAGCTGTCCGTTCTGGAACTGAACGAATTAGTAAAAGCATGTGAAGAAGAATTTGGTGTATCCGCAGCAGCAGGTGTTGTTGTAGCAGCAGCAGGCGGTGCAGCAGAAGCAGCAGAAGAGAAAGATGAGTTCGACGTAGAACTGACAGAAGTTGGACCAAACAAAGTTAAAGTTATCAAAGTTGTTCGTGAAGCAACAGGTCTTGGTCTGAAAGAAGCTAAAGAAGTTGTAGATGGCGCTCCGAAAGTTCTGAAAGAGGGCGTTTCTAAAGCAGAAGCAGAAGAAATGAAGACAAAACTGGAAGCAGAAGGAGCAAAAGTAACTCTGAAATAATCAGAGTCTTTGCAAAAGCTGAGAGTAATAGAAAAAGAGTACAGAATTATGGGGTATACATAATTCTGTACTCTTTTTTGCATTTGTACTGGAACAACTTTTAAAGATTATCCAACACCAGACTGGCAGTGATCGCACTATCAATGAGGGGGACCCAGTTTTTGGAAATTTTGAGTATAATGTTTTCCGAAGGGGTCTGTCCGGGCTGGCTGAGAAAATCCATATAGAGCGTGGCAAAAAGCCGCAGGTTGTTGTCGGCATGCTGCGCATATTCTCTTGCCATATTGATCATTACGGAAGGATCACGATCGCGCCGTTCGGCGGTTGCGTGCATGGAGTCCATAAAAATTTTAAAGTGTTTCGGGTCCCATGCGGCAAGTACAGCGCATTTACATACGCCTTTGGTAAAGAAATATTGATGACGTAAAAAAGAAAATGCTGTTTCAAAGCGTGAAAAATGCTGTGGGGACAGGAATACGCGCTGGTCTAACAAGGCGGGTATACATTTTTCTTCCCAACTCATATTGTTTCACCTCTTTTCTATTATATTTGGATACAAACTGTAATAGTCTTTCTATGTTATACTGGGTGACAATTTGTAAATCAAGGCAGAGATAAAAATTACTCTTTTTCCGTGGTAGCTCTTCGGATCAAGTAGGGAGTGATTACTTTGTGAACCGGTTTTTCCTGAGGCGCTGGACGTCTCTTTTTTCGTTCGTTCATCTGTTCTACCAAAAGTTTCATAGCCTCTTGAGCAATCTGATCGATATGCTGTCCGACTGTACTGATAGGGATTGCCGCTTCGGAAGAGATGGGGGAATCGTCAAAACCTACGATATAATAATCATCAGGAAGTTTTCCATATTTTTGGAGCAAAAGGTTGACGAGTACATTGGCATCCGTATCGTTGGAAACAAAAATTCCTTTTCTCTGCTGGAGATAATCCTGTTCCAGCTGACTGATAATCTCGCTGAGATTTTGACGTATCTGGTCATAAGTATTTCCCAAAACCCTGTAAATAATTTTATGATTGAGATTATTTTCCTGACAAATATCCAGAAATCCCTGAATTCGTCCATAGGCAGGAACGTCTGGAGCAGTGGGAGAATTCAAATGGATAAATACGTCGCAGTTGTGGTTTAAAAGCAGACTGGTGGCCTGAACACCACCCATATAATTGTCTGTATTAACGCTGGATACGTATTTGTCTTCTCGTTCTATCGTTACGATCGGGATGTGAAGATCAGCCAACTCCTGAGAAGGAATCGTAAAGCTCAGGATAATCAGTCCCTCTATTTTGTATGCCATTAATTCCTGAATATACTGGCGTTCCGTTTCGGGGTGTTCGTTTCCGATGAATACGAGAAATTTGTAACCAAATTCTTCATAACTAAGTAAAAGCTGATTTAATATTTCGGAATAGTAGTGATTCCTCAGATTGGGAACGATGATACCCACAAATTCTGTTTTTCCATTTGCCAAAATTCGTGCTACCTTATTTTCTTTGTAATTCAGATCCTCTAATGCTTTTGAAATGATTTCCTGATTTTCCAGAGTAAGTGAGTCGGGATTGTTAAAATATCTGGAAATTGTTGTTTTGGAAAAATTCGTGTATCGGGCAATATCGTCAAATGTAACATTCTTTTTTTGTTTCATAACGAACCTCTCATATTTTGTAAGAACAGAAAAATGTAGTTTTGCCTTCGGTAGATGTTGGGGTCAAAAGATGCCTGACATCTTCGGTAATTATAAGTATAGCAGATGTATAGATACAGGACAAGAAGTAATCGGTTACGTAACCGGTTTTGTTAAATGGTTCTAAAACGGACATAAGGTTATCGTATACTTTTAACAAAAATACAGGAAATAAAGGAAAAATCAAGGTATTTGATTGACGAAAAATATATTCCGTGATAGTATGAAAACATAAAGTAACCGGTTACTTTACCGGTTAATTGAAAATAAGAGGACAGGGAATATAGCAGACACAGGAGGAAGTATTTATGAAAAACAAAGTAGTGAAAAGGATGACGGCGGCGGTGCTGACAGCGGTCATGGCGTCAGTTACCTTTACTGGCTGTACTTTTGGATTTGCCAGCGATCCGGATGATCCCAATGAAAAAGAAGAAGTAATCCCCATCGATACTTCTGTAGACACTTTTCAGTATGACAGTACACTGGAGGGCACGAAGATTACTTTGCTCAATTCCAAGGCAGAAATTCAGAATGCCTTAGGAGAGATGGCGGCGGCTTTTGAAGAAAAGTCAGGAGTTCATATTGAAGTCATGCCTGTTACAGATGGATCTCCATATACAAAAGTAGTCAGCATGTATAATTCAGGAACGCCTCCGACAATGGCAATCCTGGATACTACAGATGTTATTGCTCTGGCGGAGGAGAAGGCGCTGGATCTCAGTGAAGAAGCATGGACGGCTGAAGCGGAAGAGTATTTGACAAAGGTAAATGACAAAGTGTACAGCTTTCCCTTGTGTATAGAAGGAAGAGGAATTATTTATAATCAAGCGGTAATCGAGGAGAAATTGGGGAGGGAATTTGATCCCACACAGATTACTACGATGGATGATTTTGTAGGACTTTTAGATGAGCTTGTAGAAGCCGGCATGGAACGACCTGTTTCTATGGCTAAAGAAGACTGGTCTTTAGGAGCGCATCAGTTACAGTATATTTATGAAACGTATGACGGGACATTTCCGGGAGCGCAGAAGGTTATTGAAGATATTAAGAGCGGAAGTCTAGATCTGCATTCTTACGAGCGTTTGGATCAGTTTTTGAATATGTTTGATGTATTGAAAAAATATAATGTGGCAAAAGGCGATCCCCTAGGCGCTGATTATGATGAGATGGCGATTGATCTGGTGGATGGAAAAACAGCATTTTGGTTTAATGGAAACTGGGCATGGCCAAATTTGGAAGAATCGGGAGCCGAAAAAGAAGATGCATACGGGTTTCTCCCATATTTTATGAATAATGACAAAGAAGATTTTGTGAACTGTAAGATTCAGGCATCTCCATCAAAACAGATTATGCTGGACAGCAAGGTGGCAGATGAAAAACAACAGAAGGCAGCAAAAGAATTTCTTAATTGGATGGTGTACAGTGAGATTGGGCAGCAGATGATTGTGAAAACAGCCAGTCTGATTCCACCGTTTGCAAATAATCCGTATGAGCCTGCAGATCCTTTAAGCCGCGATCTTTATGAAAAAGCACATGAAGGAAAAACATTTAATGCTTCTGCTATCGTACCGAATGACCATTGGGCTGTTCTGGGGGCATCTATGCAGAAATATCTGGCGGATCGAAGTGATCGGGAGGAACTCACAGAAGATATCAGTGATTATTGGTCAGAACAAAAGTAATGATGAAAACAAGGAAGAAAGAAGGATATATAGATGAAATCAAAAAATAAGAAAAAAGATTTCTGCATATTTGCATTACCGGGTATGTTTTGCTTTTTTGCGGTAGTGATCATACCATTTGTTTACGGTGTGTATCTTACGCTGACAGATTGGAACGGCGTGTCTGATGTGAAGAATTTTATTGGTCTTACAAATTTTGCAGGAGTGGTAAAAGATACCCAGTTCTGGACCTCTATCTTACTTACATTTAAATATGTAATTGCTGTTGTGGTACTGGTAAATATTTTGGCTTTTGCTATTGCTTATTTGCTGACTCGAGGAATAAAAGGGCAGAACTTTTTCCGCGCCGGTTTTTTTACCCCGAACTTAATCGGCGGTATTGTTCTTGGATACATCTGGCAGTTTGTATTTTCCAGAGTTTTTGTGAGTATTGGAGAAAACACGGGCTGGTCATTTTTTGAAATATCCTGGCTTTCGGAGCCGAACAAGGCATTTCTGGCTTTGGTGCTTGTGTCGGTATGGCAGTTATCCGGGTATATGATTCTGATTTATGTGGCTGGATTTACCGGGATGAATGAAGATGTTTTGGAAGGGGCAAGTATTGATGGAGCGTCGGGCTGGGTGAAACTGAAAAATATTATTTTGCCATTAATGATGTCTTCGATTACTATTTGTCTGTTCCTTACTCTGTCCAGAGCGTTTATGGTGTATGATGTGAACTTATCGCTGACAGCAGGCGCTCCGTATGGAACAACGGAGATGGCAGCTATGCATGTATATGAAAAAGCGTTTACTTCCCGACAGTTTGGCGTTGGTCAGGCAGAAGCCTTTATTTTGTTTATTATTGTAGCTTGTATCAGCGGCGCTCAGGTTTATTTCACAAAGAAGAAGGAGGTAGAAGCATAATGAGCAGAAATAGAATTGGTGGAAAAAAGAAGAAAGTAACGAATCTTCTGGGAATGATTGCTTTGCTCCTTTTATTTACCGCATATATGTTTCCTTTTTTGATAGTGGTAATTAATTCTCTGAAGCAAAAGAGAGATATCATTAAAAGTCCGTTTTCCTGGCTGTTTACGATCAAAGGTTTATCTTTTGATAACTTTGTGAAGGCGTTTACGCAGATGGATTTTATGAATGCGTTCAAAAATTCATTGCTTGTTACGGTATGCGCTACGTTATTGGTGACTTTGCTGGCATCCATGCTTGCCTATTATATAGTAAGAAATCATAATAAAATATCGAATATTACCTTTGCGCTAATGGTAGCGTCTATGATCATACCTTTCCAGGCGATTATGATTCCTCTGGTCAGTGTATATGGAGGTACTTTAAATGTTCTGAATCACAGAATAACGCTGATTTTTATGCATACCGGTTTTTCTATGGCGATGTCGGTGTTTATGTTCCATGGATTTGTAAAAGGAAGTATTCCAGTGGCTTTGGAGGAAGCGGCATATATTGATGGATGCACCAGAACGCAAACATTTTTTAAGATTGTTTTTCCGCTGCTGAAACCGATTATTTCCACGATGGGAATCTTAAATGCGTTGGCTTTCTGGAATGATTTCCTGCTTCCGTCGCTGGTGCTAAGCGACAAAAAACTTTTGACCCTGCCGTTGTCTACCTATAGTTTTTACGGTACGTATTCCGCAGATTACGGTACAATTATGGCAGGTTTGCTTCTCTGCGTGATTCCGATACTGATTTTGTACATTGTTCTTCAGAAACAGATTATCAGCGGTGTGGTGGCAGGAGCAGTAAAATAAAGAAAAATGGTTAAAATAAATTTTGGAATGGAGTCAGATATATGATAAGAGATACATTGCGATTAAAAGCGCCGGGGAATTGGATCAATGATCCGAATGGTTTTATTTATTATGGAGGAAAATATCATTTATTCTATCAGTATTTTCCCTATATGCCTGAATGGGGTACGATGCACTGGGGACATGCGGTCAGTGAAGATTTGGTTCACTGGGAACATTTGGGAGTTGCGCTGTTTCCTTCGAAAGATTACGACAGAAATGGCGTTTTTTCAGGAACAGCTCTGGAAAAGGATGGAAAGCTTTTCCTGTATTATTCGGCGGTGAAATATCTGGAAACGGATGAGGAAGATATCCATCGTGCAAAAAATGAAAAGTTTGATACCAGTCAGGCGTTGATTGTTTCAGAGGATGGGTATCATTTTGACAACATGAAAGCGAAAAGAAAAATAATTCCTGTTATTCGTGATGAGAAGATTGCTCATCCGGTAAATACCAGAGATCCTAAGGTGTGGAAGTATAAAAACCGATATTATATGCTTCTGGGAAGCACTCTGAAGAACGAACAGGGACGGGCGCTGTTTTTTGCAAGCGCTGACGGAGAAAAATGGGAGTATGTGAACCAGTATCAACATAAAAATTTCGGAATCATATTAGAGTGTCCCGACTTGTTCCGGATTGACGGACAATATGTTTTTCAGGGATCGCCAATGAAAATTCTGGAAGATGGATTGGAGTACGCTCATAATTCCATATGTGCCTGTGTGGATTTTGAAGAAGAAAAATGTGAATTATCTCTGCCGGAAAAGTATCAGTTTGTGGATTGTGGTCTGGATCTTTACGCGCCCCAGACGAATCTGGACAAAGACGGAAACCGGGTGATGATCGGTTGGATGAGGATGCCGGAGTCTGTTCCGGGAGATGAAGAGAGAAGCACATGGAATGGTATGATGTGTACGCCGAGGGTTATGGAAATACAGGACGGACATATTGTATATCGGATGCATCCGGAAATTGATCGCTATATGTCAAAAAAAGTGGAAAAAGAACAAATCAACTGGAAAAAAGGATTTCGTTTGAAAACTTCTTTACAAGAAGGAGAGGAATTAAATATTGGCGGCTATCGTATTTATATAGAAGAAAATAAGGTTTGTGCAGATAGAAGCCGGGTGTTTGGGGAACGTAATCACTATCGGAATGTATTTTCTACTCCTCAGTTAAAGGAGAAATGTGAATTGGATATTATCGCCGATGAAAATTTGATTGAGATTTTTGTAAATGACGGTGAATATGTGCTGAGTAATATTGTCTATGGACTCGAACATAAGATTACCGGTCCGGTTGATCAAATATTGGAAGGAAGAGAAGAATAAAAAGTGCTTTGGGATTGTACGGTATATACGGAAAATCCCAAAGCATTTTTTATGGGAATTCTATGAATAAAAAACAAAAATGCTATTGACACTCTTGACAAAGTGTGATATTGTAAAAAATGCACTATTATGGCAAGATATGCCTACAAGTCTAATCTTAGCGAACATAAAACAGGCATGAGCGGTAATAAATCAAATATACAAGGGGTGAAACGGTCAATGGAAAATAACAGAATACGTCCTATTACAAATGGCAAAAGTATGCGGATGAGCTACCAGAGACAAAAAGAAGTTTTGGAAATGCCCAACTTGATTGAGGTTCAGAAAGACTCCTACAACTGGTTCCTTGAGGAAGGTTTGCGGGAAGTTTTTGACGATATCTCCCCCATTACGGATTACAGTGGGAAGTTGAGCTTGGAATTTGTGGACTTTACTCTGTGCGAAGATGATGTAAAATATTCCATCGAAGAGTGCAAAGAGAGAGACGCAACCTATGCTGCACCTTTGAAAGTTAAGGTCAGATTGTACAATAAAGAAAACGACGAGATTAAAGAGCATGAGATCTTCATGGGTGATTTGCCGTTAATGACAGCAACCGGTACCTTTGTTATCAATGGTGCTGAGCGTGTTATTGTCAGCCAGCTAGTACGTTCCCCTGGTATTTATTACGCTATCGCTCATGATAAAGTCGGTAAGAGACTGTTCTCTTCCACGGTAATCCCGAATCGTGGTGCATGGCTGGAATATGAGACAGATTCTAACGATGTTTTCTATGTTCGTGTGGACAGAACCAGAAAGGTTCCGATCACTGTATTGATTCGTGCGTTGGGTAAAGGAACGAATGCGGAGATCGTAGAACTATTTGGTGAAGAACCGAAGATTCTGGCAAGTTTTGGAAAAGATACTGCAACCTGTTACGAGGAAGGTCTTTTGGAACTGTATAAGAAGATCCGTCCGGGTGAGCCGCTGGCAGTGGAAAGCGCAAGAAGTCTGATCAACAGTATGTTCTTCGATCCAAAACGCTATGATTTGGCAAAAGTAGGAAGATATAAATTTAATAAAAAGCTGCTTCTGAGAAACCGTATTACAGGTCAGGTTCTGGCAGAGGATGTGGTTGATACTACAACAGGTGAGATTCTGGCGGAAGCGGGAACAGAAGTGACAAAAGAACTGGCAGATTCTATTCAGAATGCGGCAGTTCCGTTTGTATGGATCCAGACAGAAGAGAGAAATATTAAAGTTCTTTCTAATATGATGGTGGATCTGACCAGTTTTGTGGATTGCGATCCAAAGGAACTGGGAATTACAGAATTAGTATATTATCCGGCTCTGGCACAGCTGATGGAAGAAAATGAAGATGAGGACGATCTGAAAGCAGCGATCCATCGTCACATCCATGAGTTGATTCCGAAGCACATTACAGAGGAAGATATTTTTGCTTCCATTAACTATAATATGCATCTGGAATACGGTCTGGGTAACGATGATGATATCGACCATTTGGGCAATCGTCGTATCCGTGCAGTTGGTGAACTGCTGCAGAACCAGTATCGGATCGGTATGTCCAGACTGGAAAGAGTTGTAAGAGAGAGAATGACAACTCAGGATGCAGAGGGTATTTCTCCTCAGTCTCTGATCAATATCAAACCGGTGACGGCTGCGGTGAAAGAATTCTTTGGTTCTTCTCAGCTGTCTCAGTTTATGGATCAGAATAACCCGTTGGGTGAGCTGACGCATAAGAGACGTCTGTCTGCATTGGGACCTGGCGGTCTGTCCCGTGATCGTGCCGGATTTGAGGTGCGAGACGTACATTATTCTCATTACGGAAGAATGTGTCCTATTGAGACGCCTGAGGGACCAAACATCGGTCTGATCAACTCTCTTGCATCTTATGCAAGAATTAATGAATATGGTTTTGTAGAGGCTCCGTACCGCCGGATCGACAAGAGTGATCCGAAGAATCCGAGAGTAACGGATGAAGTAGTTTACATGACTGCGGACGAAGAAGACAATTACCATGTAGCGCAGGCGAATGAGCCTTTGGATGAAGAAGGTCATTTTATTCATAAAAATGTATCTGGACGTTATCTGGATGAAACACAGGAATATGAGAGACGGATGTTTGATTACATGGACGTGTCTCCTAAGATGGTGTTCTCCGTGGCTACCGCATTGATTCCGTTCCTGCAGAACGACGATGCGAACCGCGCGCTGATGGGATCCAACATGCAGCGTCAGGCAGTGCCGCTGATGATCACAGAAGCTCCTGTAGTTGGTACCGGTATGGAAGCGAAAGCTGCTGTAGACTCCGGTGTTTGTGTGATTGCAAGGAAAGCAGGCGTGATCACAAAAGCTGCTTCTAAAGAGATCACAATGAAGAATGATGATGGAACAACAGATGTTTATCATCTGACCAAGTTCCTGAGAAGTAACCAGAGTAACTGCTACAATCAGAAACCGATCGTAGTAAAAGGAGAGCATGTAGAGGCGGGTCAGGTGATTGCTGATGGACCTTCTACTTATAACGGCGAGCTGGCTCTGGGCAAGAACCCGCTGATCGGATTTATGACCTGGGAAGGTTATAACTACGAGGATGCGGTACTGTTAAGTGAAAGACTGGTTCAGGAGGATGTATATACATCTATCCATATTGAAGAATATGAAGCAGAAGCCAGAGATACCAAACTGGGACCGGAAGAGATTACAAAAGATGTTCCGGGTGTTGGTGACGACGCGCTGAAAGATCTGGATGAGCGTGGAATTATCCGTATCGGTGCAGAGGTTCGCGCTGGCGATATTCTGGTCGGTAAGGTTACTCCGAAGGGAGAGACGGAGCTGACAGCAGAAGAACGTCTGCTTCGCGCAATCTTTGGTGAAAAAGCGAGAGAGGTTCGTGATACATCTCTGAAAGTACCTCACGGCGAGTATGGTATCGTTGTGGATGCGAAAGTATTTACAAGAGAAAATGGTGATGAGTTGTCTCCGGGAGTAAATCAGGCGGTACGTATCTATATTGCTCAGAAGAGAAAGATCTCTGTAGGTGATAAGATGGCTGGTCGTCATGGTAACAAGGGTGTGGTTTCCAGGGTACTTCCAGTGGAAGATATGCCTTTCCTGCCAAATGGACGTCCTCTGGATATCGTTCTGAATCCTCTGGGTGTGCCTTCCCGTATGAATATCGGACAGGTGCTGGAGATTCATCTCAGTCTGGCTGCGAAAGCGCTGGGCTTCAATATTGCCACTCCTGTATTTGACGGAGCAAACGAGGATGACATCATGGATACTCTGGAACTGGCAAATGATTATGTAAACTTGAGCTGGGAAGAGTTCTCTGAGAGACATAAAGAAGAATTGCTCCCGGAAGTATATGATTATCTGTATGAAAACAGAGAACACAGAAAATTGTGGAAAGGTGTTCCGATTTCCCGCGATGGTAAAGTAAGACTTCGTGACGGACGTACCGGAGAGTATTTTGACAGTCCGGTAACCATTGGACACATGCATTACCTGAAGCTGCATCATCTGGTAGATGATAAGATCCATGCCCGTTCTACAGGTCCATACTCCCTGGTAACACAGCAGCCTCTGGGTGGTAAAGCTCAGTTTGGTGGACAGCGTTTTGGAGAGATGGAGGTTTGGGCGCTGGAAGCTTACGGTGCATCTTACACTCTTCAGGAGATTTTGACTGTAAAATCAGATGATGTGATCGGTCGTGTGAAAACGTATGAGGCGATTATCAAAGGTGATAATATTCCTGAACCTGGTATTCCGGAATCCTTTAAGGTATTGCTGAAAGAGCTGCAGTCTCTGGGTCTGGATGTGAAGGTTCTGAGAGATGATAATACGGAAGTAGAGATCATGGAAAATATCGATTACGGTGATACTGATCTGCGTTCCATCATTGAAGGAGACAAAAACTACCATAATGATGATCAGGAATCTTATGGCAGCTATGGTTTCAGCAAACAGGAATTCGAAGGTGAAGAACTGGTAGATGTGGAAGAAGATACCACAGAAGAAGTATCGGATGAAGAAGAACTGTTAGATTTTTAATCATATGCCCAAGCGGCGGATGATGATTTCATACCTGAGAAAGGAGCAACCAAATGGCTGAAACAACCAATAAAGAAGTATATCAACCAATGACGTTCGATGCGATTAAAATTGGTCTGGCATCTCCGGAAAAGATCCGTGAGTGGTCCCATGGCGAAGTGAAAAAGCCGGAGACCATCAACTACAGAACTTTGAAACCGGAAAAAGATGGTTTGTTCTGTGAAAGAATTTTCGGACCAAGCAAGGACTGGGAATGTCACTGTGGAAAATATAAGAAAATCCGTTATAAAGGTGTTGTCTGCGACCGATGCGGCGTAGAAGTCACCAAAGCCAGTGTTCGTAGAGAACGTATGGGACACATCGAGCTTGCAGCTCCTGTATCCCATATCTGGTACTTTAAAGGAATTCCGTCCCGTATGGGACTGATCCTGGATCTTTCTCCAAGAACTCTGGAGAAGGTTCTGTATTTTGCAAATTATATCGTTTTGGATCCTGCAAACAGTAATCTGCAGCTGAAACAGGTTCTGACAGAGAGAGAATATCAGGAAGCCAGAGAAAATTATGGTAATGATTTCCGTGTAGGTATGGGCGCGGAGTCCATTAAGGAACTGCTTCAGGCGATTGACCTGGAAGCAGAGTCCGTGGAACTGAAAGCCGGACTGAAGGATGCTACGGGACAGAAACGTGCCCGTATCATCAAACGTCTGGAAGTGGTAGAAGCGTTCCGTGAATCTGGAAACCGTCCGGAATGGATGATCATGGATGTAGTTCCAGTTATTCCTCCGGATCTTCGTCCGATGGTGCAGCTGGACGGCGGACGTTTTGCTACTTCTGACTTGAATGATCTGTACCGTCGCATCATTAACAGAAATAATCGTCTGAAAAGACTGCTGGAGCTGGGCGCTCCGGATATCATTGTAAGAAATGAGAAACGTATGCTGCAGGAGGCTGTAGATGCGCTGATCGATAATGGTCGTCGTGGGCGTCCGGTAACAGGTCCTGGAAACCGTGCGCTGAAATCCCTTTCTGATATGCTGAAAGGTAAATCTGGACGTTTCCGTCAGAACCTGCTGGGTAAACGTGTTGACTATTCTGGACGTTCTGTTATCGTAGTAGGACCAGAACTGAAGATTTATCAGTGTGGTCTGCCAAAAGAAATGGCAATCGAGCTGTTTAAACCATTTGTTATGAAAGAGCTGGTGGCTAACGGAACAGCACACAATATCAAGAATGCGAAGAAGATGGTGGAGAAGCTTCAGCCGGAAGTATGGGATGTACTGGAAGAAGTAATCAAAGAGCATCCGGTTATGCTGAACCGTGCTCCTACACTGCATCGTCTGGGCATTCAGGCATTTGAGCCGATTCTGGTGGAAGGTAAAGCGATCAAGCTTCATCCTCTGGTATGTACCGCATTTAACGCTGACTTTGACGGAGACCAGATGGCTGTCCATCTTCCGCTTTCCGTGGAAGCGCAGGCTGAGTGCCGTTTCCTTCTGCTTTCTCCGAATAACTTACTGAAACCGTCCGATGGTGGTCCGGTAGCGGTACCTTCTCAGGATATGGTTTTGGGTATTTATTACCTGACGCAGGAAAGACCGGGAAGCAAAGGCGAGGGAGACTGCTTTAAGAATCTGAATGAAGCGATCCTGGCTTATGAAAATGGTTATATTACCTTACAGACCAAGGTCCGTGTACGTTGTCAGAAGACAATGGCAGACGGACAGGTGCTCACACAGACAGTAGAATCCACTCTGGGACGTTTCCTCTTTAATGAGATCCTGCCTCAGGATCTGGGATTTGTAGATCGTAGTGTGGAAGGCAATGAATTGCTTTTGGAGGTTGATTTCCACGTTGGAAAGAAACAGCTGAAACAGATTCTGGAGAAAGTAATCAATACGCATGGAGCTACCAAGACCGCAGAGGTCCTGGATGATATCAAGGCTATGGGTTACAAATACTCCACAAGAGCGGCTATGACCGTATCTATTTCTGATATGACAGTGCCGCCGCAGAAACCGCAGATGATTCAGGATGCTCAGGATACGGTTGATAAGATCACACGGAACTTCAAACGTGGTCTGATCACTGAGGAAGAGCGTTACAAAGAAGTAGTAGAAACCTGGAAACAGACTGACGATGCTTTGACAAAAGCGCTGCTGACAGGTTTGGATAAATACAACAACATCTTTATGATGGCTGACTCTGGAGCCCGTGGTTCTGATAAGCAGATCAAACAGCTGGCTGGTATGCGTGGTTTGATGGCCGATACAACAGGTCACACCATCGAGCTGCCAATTAAGTCTAACTTCCGTGAAGGTCTTGACGTATTGGAGTACTTCATGTCAGCCCATGGAGCTCGTAAAGGTCTGTCTGATACCGCTCTTCGTACAGCCGATTCCGGTTATCTGACAAGACGTCTGGTAGACGTTTCTCAGGATCTGATTGTTCGTGAAGTAGACTGCTGTGAAGGCAGAGATGAGATTTCCGGTATGTATGTAAAAGAATTTACAGACGGAAAAGAAGAGATCGAAAGCCTGCAGGAGCGTATCACAGGAAGATTCTCCTGTGAAACCATCAAGGACAAAGATGGAAATGTTATTGTAAAAGCAAACCATATGATCACACCGAAGCGTGCCGCAAGAGTCATGAAAGACGGTGTAGATGAAAATGGAAATAAATATACCAAGATTAAGATCCGTACCATCTTAAGCTGTAAGTGCAAGATCGGTGTTTGTGCGAAATGTTACGGAGCCAACATGGCAACAGGCGAAGCCGTTCAGGTGGGCGAGTCTGTAGGTATCATCGCAGCACAGTCTATCGGTGAGCCAGGTACACAGCTGACCATGCGTACGTTCCATACCGGTGGTGTGGCCGGCGGCGATATCACACAGGGTCTTCCCCGTGTCGAGGAGTTGTTTGAGGCCAGAAAACCGAAGGGTCTTGCAATTATCACCGAGATCAAAGGTGAGGTTGCCATCAAAGATACCAAGAAGAAACGCGAGATCGTTGTTACAGACAGAGAAACTGGCGATTCCAAGACTTATCTGATTCCTTATGGATCCAGAATCAAAGTTATGGATGGGCAGGTTCTGGAAGCTGGCGATGAGTTGACGGAAGGTTCTGTAAATCCGCACGACATCCTGAAAATTAAAGGTGTGCGTGCCGTACAGGATTACATGATCCGCGAGGTACAGAGAGTATACCGTCTTCAGGGTGTAGAGATCAATGACAAACATATCGAAGTTATCGTTCGTCAGATGCTGAAGAAGATCCGCATTGAGAACAATGGTGATACAGAATTCCTTCCGGGAAGCCTGGTAGACGTTCTGGATTTTGAAGATGTAAATGAAGAGATAGAAAAAGAAGGCAAGGAGCAGGCAGAAGGTAAACAGGTTATGCTGGGTATCACAAAAGCTTCTCTGGCTACCGATTCCTTCTTATCAGCAGCATCCTTCCAGGAGACCACCAAGGTTCTGACAGAGGCAGCAATCAAAGGAAAAGTTGATAAGCTGATCGGTCTGAAAGAAAACGTTATCATTGGTAAACTGATTCCTGCCGGAACAGGTATGAAACGTTACAGCAATATCAAGCTGTCTACGGATGATATGCTGGCAGAGCAGGAAGAAGAGGAAACAGCAGTGTATGAGGAAGAAGAAAACGATACACAGGCTGTTGCAGAAGAAATGACAGAAACTGTAAATGAAGATGCTTTGGAAGAAATTTCAGAAGAAATGGAGACAGAAGCTGCTGAGACAGAAGATGTGCTCTTGACAGAAGAATAATTAAGAAAAAAACCAGGGTCATACGCAGAAATGTGTATGGCTCTGGTTTTATGTCAGGCATCTTTTATCCCCAACATAGTTTATGTAAGACATCATTCTATAGGTAACGGGATAGAATGTATACCTTTTCAGTATTTAGAAAAAGTGTCACCATGTATCGAGAAAATTCTGGTGGTATTTTCTGGAAATGCTTCAGTTTAATCATTGAAAAGATACTTTTTCTCGGTTTGAAAAAAATGTCACCACTTTTTCGCCTAAAAAGGGTGACATTTTTTCCAAAATAGTAATTTCGTAATACTTCTCAATGGAATTATCCTATTTTTTAAAGGAAATGTCGCAAAAGCAACAGTGAAAATGGTGACAATCTTTCAAAATATTAAAAAAAGTAGTAGCAAGTTAGTTATTAGTGTTTTTCCCCCTTGACTTTTTGAAGCCTCAAGGCTATAATACAAAAGCGTGCATAGAAATGCAGTTATTTTTGTGTGCGATTATGTATGAATAATAGCAACCACAGAACCAAGAAACGGAAAATACTACAGGAGGTGAAATGGAATGCCTACATTTAATCAGTTAGTAAGAAAGGGACGTCAGACTTCTGTTAAGAAATCTACTGCTCCTGCTCTGCAGAAAAGTTTTAACTCTTTAAGAAAAAAATCCAGCGATTTGTCTTCACCACAGAAGAGAGGTGTGTGTACAGCTGTTAAGACTGCTACACCTAAGAAACCTAACTCCGCTCTTCGTAAAATCGCCAGAGTACGTCTTTCCAACGGAATCGAAGTGACAAGCTACATCCCAGGAGAAGGTCACAACCTTCAGGAGCATAGTGTTGTTCTGATCCGTGGTGGTCGTGTTAAAGACTTACCAGGTACAAGATACCACATCATCAGAGGTACACTTGACACTGCAGGTGTTGCTAATAGAAAACAGGCTCGTTCCAAATACGGAGCAAAGAGACCTAAAAAATAAACGCGTTTGCATTGAGCCATGCGCAGCCTGACAGAAGGTGGCAGAACGGGGTGCTTGCACACCGGGCTGGCAACTTATGGAAGGATGCATACGGCGAAAGCCGTGATGCGAGCAAGCTTTGCTTGCGAGAATCAGCATGGCGAAAGAGACCATGCGCAATAATATAGAACAAACATCACAGACACTATGTACGGCGATTCCATTTATACCCTGATGGTTGCGGGTAAAATAGAGGAATTTACCAGTGCGAACACATAGTAGACGGTACTGAATAACTGCTCAGACTGTCATGTGAGTACCTAAGAGATAATCTATTGATTAAGGAGGGAAGTAACGTGCCACGTAAAGGACATACTCAGAAAAGAGACGTTTTGGCAGATCCACTGTACAACAATAAAGTGGTTACTAAACTTATCAATAACATCATGTTAGACGGTAAGAAAGGTGTAGCACAGAAGATTGTTTACGGTGCTTTCGCTAAAGTAGAAGAAAAAGCTGGAAAACCAGCAATCGAAGTTTTTGAAGAAGCTATGAATAACATTATGCCTGTACTGGAAGTAAAGGCAAGACGTATCGGTGGAGCTACTTATCAGGTGCCTATCGAAGTTCGTCCGGAAAGACGTCAGGCTCTGGCTCTTCGCTGGCTGACACTGTATTCTCGTAAAAGAGGAGAGAAGACAATGGAAGACAGACTGGCAAATGAGCTTCTGGATGCAATGAACAACACCGGTGCATCTGTTAAGAAGAAAGAAGACATGCATAAAATGGCAGAAGCTAATAAGGCGTTTGCTCATTACAGATTCTAAAGGAGGAAATCCAATTGGCTGGAAGAGAATATCCATTAGAGAGAACCAGAAATATTGGTATTATGGCTCATATCGATGCGGGTAAAACCACAACAACTGAGCGTATTCTGTATTATACCGGTGTAAATTATAAAATCGGAGATACCCATGAAGGAACTGCTACCATGGACTGGATGGAGCAGGAGCAGGAGAGAGGTATTACAATTACTTCTGCTGCTACAACCTGTCACTGGACACTGGAAGAGCAGACAAAACCGAAGGCTGGTGCATTAGAGCATCGTATCAATATCATTGATACACCAGGACACGTAGACTTTACTGTAGAAGTAGAGCGTTCTCTTCGTGTACTGGATGGTGCTGTAGGTGTATTCTGTGCTAAAGGTGGTGTAGAGCCTCAGTCTGAAAACGTTTGGCGTCAGGCTGATACCTACAATGTACCTCGTATGGCATTCATCAATAAGATGGATATCCTGGGTGCAGATTTCTATGGTGCCGTAGAGCAGATTAAGACAAGATTGGGTAAAAACGCAATCTGTCTGCAGCTGCCAATCGGTAAAGAAAATGATTTCATAGGAATCATTGACCTGTTTGAAATGAAAGCTTACATCTACAATGATGATAAGGGAGATGACATCAGTGTAACAGATATTCCTGAAGATATGCAGGATGATGCAGAGCTGTATCATACCGAACTGGTAGAAAAAGTCTGCGAGCTGGATGATGACCTGATGATGGCATATCTGGAAGGTGAAGAGCCTTCTGTAGATGAGATGAAAGCAGCTTTGAGAAAAGCTACCTGCGAATGTGCGGCAGTTCCTGTTTGCTGCGGAACTGCATACAGAAACAAAGGTGTTCAGAAGCTTCTGGATGCAATCATTGAATATATGCCGTCTCCATTAGATATCCCTGCTATTCAGGGAACTGATCTGGATGGAAATGAAATCGTGAGACATTCATCTGATGATGAGCCGTTCTCCGCTTTGGCATTCAAGATCATGACAGACCCATTCGTTGGTAAACTGGCATACTTCCGCGTATACTCAGGAACCATGAATGCAGGTTCTTATGTATTAAATGCAACAAAAGGCAAGAAAGAGCGTGTTGGTCGTATCCTTCAGATGCATGCCAATAAACGTGAAGAGCTTGCTAAAGTATATTCCGGTGATATCGCTGCAGCAATCGGATTTAAGTTCACTACAACAGGTGATACAATCTGTGACGAGCAGCATCCGGTAATCCTGGAATCCATGGAATTCCCGGAACCAGTTATCGAGCTGGCTATCGAGCCTAAGACAAAAGCTGGTCAGGGTAAACTGGGTGAATCTCTTGCAAAACTTGCAGAAGAAGATCCTACATTCCGTGCCCATACAAACCAGGAAACAGGTCAGACCATTATCGCTGGTATGGGTGAGCTGCATCTGGATATCATCGTTGACCGTCTGCTTCGTGAATTCAAGGTAGAGGCTAACGTAGGTGCACCTCAGGTAGCATACAAAGAGACAATCACAAAACCAGTAGACGTTGAGCACAAATATGCAAAACAGTCTGGTGGACGTGGACAGTATGGTCACTGTAAAGTTAAATTTACTCCGATGGATGCAAATGCAGAAGAAACCTACAAGTTTGAGTCTACTGTAGTTGGTGGTGCTATTCCGAAAGAGTACATCCCGGCTGTAGGCGAAGGTATTGAGGAAGCTATGAAGTCCGGTATTCTGGGCGGATTCCCGGTAGTAGGTGTTCATGCAAATGTATATGACGGTTCTTACCATGAAGTCGACTCTTCCGAGATGGCTTTCCATATTGCCGGATCCATGGCATTTAAAGATGCTATGCAGAAAGCATCTCCGGTACTGCTGGAGCCTATCATGAGAGTAGAAGTTACTACTCCGGAAGATTACATGGGTGATGTTATCGGTGATATCAACTCCCGTCGTGGACGTATCGAAGGTATGGAAGATATCGGCGGTGGAAAAATGATCCGCGGATATGTGCCGCTGGCTGAAATGTTCGGATATGCAACAGATCTGCGTTCCAGAACACAGGGTCGTGGTAACTACTCCATGTTCTTTGACAGATATGAGCCGGTTCCGAAGTCCGTACAGGAAAAAGTTCTCTCTGCAAAGGGAAAATAATAAAACTATGACTTGCAAATATCCTTGATTTGCAATATAATCAAGGATAGCAG
>UMET01005247.1_pt1 | contig 34498 bp, 29 predicted proteins | sample 1964821 | NCBI WGS metagenome assembly UMET01 (sample SAMEA4836027, study PRJEB28245) | human gut metagenome | biome: gut microbiome; material: fecal sample | place: Denmark | collected 2008
CGGAAACCCTGAAAAAGGCAAGCGCCATTTCTGCGGCGGCAGCCATGCGGGAGGAAACAGGATTTTTCTGTATGGAGGATATGGAAAAAATTCTTCCTCAGATTAAGATTATGAAAGTATAAAGATTTTGTAGAGTTTTCAAAATACAACAGAATCAGAAAATCATAAAAAGGAGAAGAAAAAGATGGCAGAATTTATTAATCCGGCACTTGTGCCAAAAGTAACTCTTCCTTCCGGTGAGGAAGTTCCCTGTGTTGGAATGGGAACCTTTGGTTCTGACCGTGTATCAGCAGAGGATGTATCAGCAGCGGTTGCAGGGGCAGTGCGCAGCGGCTATCGTATGTTTGACTGCGCAGCCTGCTATGGCAATGAGCCACAGATCGGAAAGGTATTTAAGGACGCTTTTGATGAGGGCGTTGTAGAGCGAAAAGATCTTTTTATTATGACAAAGGTATGGAATGATATGCACAGAGATGTGGAGAAAGCCTGCAGAAAGAGTATTCAGGATCTTCAGTGCGATTATGTGGACCTGTACTTTATCCACTGGCCGTTCCCAAATTATCATGCACCGGGATGTGATGTAGATTCCAGAAATCCGGATTCCAGACCTTTCAGTGTGGATGAGTTTATGGATACTTACCGTCAGTGTGAGGAGCTTGTGGAAAAAGGGGTGATCCGTTACATCGGTATCTCAAACATGACGATTCCGAAGCTGGAGGCTGTTCTTCCGCTTATGAAGATCAAACCGGCAGCCTGTGAGCTGGAACTTCATGTATGCTTCCAGCAGCAGGAGCTTTATGATTATCTGGTAGCTCACAATATCCAGCCGGTAGGCTATATGCCTCTTGGCTCACCTAGAAGACCAGAGAGAGATATCTGTCCGGAGGATGTGGCTGATCTTCAGCTTCCGGAAATGAAAGCTATTGCAGAGGCACACGGAGTACATCCGGCTTTGATCGCTCTGAAATGGGCGCATCAGAGAGGAGAGATTTCCATCCCGTTCTCCGTACATAATTTTGCTTCCAATCTGAAATGCGTTACTGAGGATCCTCTTACAGAAGAGGAAATGAAAATCATTTCCACTCTGGAAAAAGGCAATCGCCTTGTAAAAGGTCAGGTATTCCTCTGGGAGGGCGCAAACGACTGGCATGATCTCTGGGATGAAGATGGTGTGATCGTAAAATAATATAAAAAACAGTAAAGAAAGAAGTAAAAAGGAACCCGTCGGCTCCTGCTCTTTTGGGCAGGAACCGGCGGGTTTTTTGGCGGAGAAAAGCAGGGGAGGGGAATGACATAAAGCAGCATACAATTCAAGTCATATATATCAAAAATAAAAACCACAAAACCTGCCACATATTGAAGAAATGTTGGATATTGATTAAATTATTACATATAGACAAAAAAAACATAAATTATCAAAAAGTATGGAAGAGTTTTAAAACGGGTTATAGAGATGGAAAATTTCTATAAAGGATGATTATTGGGAAAAGAAATAAATGCTCTATTTTTGACAGTTGAAAAAGCGAAAACATACTACAACTCATAGTTTATAAGAGAGAAGGCTAGTAGATATTTATAATTGTTTAAGTACTTTAATAAGGAGGATCTGATTTGACACAGGGATATATAGCTATCGGATATATGTGTAATCAGGCATGCAGCTTCTGCCCATGCTCTAAGGCAGAAAAAAGATACCCGATACCTGACTTAGAGATGCTAGAAAAAGTCGTGGAAAATATGATACAAACTTCCAGTATCGATTCTATTGTTGTATCCGGAGGAGAACCAACGATACATCCTGATTTTATAGATTTTATAAGATACTTATGTGAAAAAAAACTGAAAATCACTATTTTGACAAATTCAGAACGTTTTTCAGATAAAAAATTTACAGACAGATTCTTATCTGCTGTACGAACAGAACTGGTTGAACTGATTACGACTATCCATAGTCAATCAGAAGAAGAGCATGAAGCTGTTAATGGGTCTAAGGGGAGTTTTCAAAGAACCATTGATGGAATGTTGCAGATACAGTCTGGGGGAATACATACGACAGTCAAACATTGTATTACTAAGGCAAATTATAAAGATTTGTATCAATTTTACAAATTTATAGATAATGTCTTTCCGCAGGAAACAGATATTCAGCTGTGTAGTATCGATTATTGTGGGTTGTCCGAAGAAAACAAATATGACTATATGGTTATTTTTCCAGAGTTATATCCTTATTTTGAAGAAATGTTTGATGATTACATTAAAAAGTTGGATGTGGGAAATAAACGACATATGTATTGCATAAATATGCCGCTGTGTTCCCTCGATCCTTATTATTGGGATTTTGTTGCACCGAAAATAAAATCATATAGCAGTTATTCGGCACCCACACAGAAGGGTGAGTCGAATGTAGAGGATGGAAGAGATGATTTTATTGGAACATTGGGCGAAGGATGTAGGAAATGTAAAGCTGAGCCGTTATGTGCAGGAACATATCGCACTGCTTTTGAATATTTTGGGGATCGTATTATCTGTCCATACAAAAAGTAAGTGAAAGGAAGTTCAGTGCCATGGAGAATTATGTGAAACAACACTGTTTTGACAATGAAAATGTGTCTAGATATTATCTTTCGCCATATGTGTATATAGTTCAGACAGACGAAGGTCTTTATGTGGGGCGAGAGGATGATGAAAGAGAGTTTTGTTTTTATGAGGAAGTAGATGTCTATATACAATTATTTCATAAATTGTCAGAAGGGATGACTGAAGGCGAAATCTACAGGTATTTAGAAGAATATTTTTCAGAAAAATCTAACGAAATTTTAAGTTTATTGATTGGTGGAGGAATTGTAGAATGAAAGATTGTTCCTGTAGTTATATTTCGGGAGGAGCAATAGAAAGCACGGAATTTTGGCTGAATGATTTATGGAAATTTGAAGCAGGGGACAAGAATTTGCTTCTGGATCGTCAAGGACACATATTGCTGTTGAAAAAGAATCTTTGCAATACTATATGGAATCAGGAGATTTCCGAAGATTTGCTCCTGAAACTTTTACAGAGAAAATTTGCATATGAATCTGAAAATATAGATAAAAATGGGACGGAAAAAAACTCGGATATTAAACCGATGTTTTTTATGATAGATTTAACAAATAAATGCAATATGGAATGCCGCTATTGTTTAAGAAATGTGGAAGATGATTCTGACAAGGAGTCTATTACGAATGATATGATAGACTCTATTTGTGAATATCTGGCACAATACTGTAAACAAATAGGAGACAAACGTATTACTATTCAACCTTGGGGGGGAGAACCACTTTTGGAAACAGAGAAAATTTTTCTTCTCCAGGATGGTTTGAAAAAAAGGGGCATGAATCCTCAGATCACCATTGAAACAAATGCTCTGCTTCTTTCAAAGGGGTTGATGAAAGAACTATATCAAAGAGGAATTTCGATTGGAGTCAGTATAGATGGTTATCAGAAAATTCATGACTCACAGAGAGTAATACATTCAGGCTTTGGTACACATCAGGTGGTGGAACGCAGGATCAGAAGTATTCAGAAATTGTATGGAAATGATATTTCTACTATAACTACAGTTACTAGAAATTCTTTAGAAAATCTTGAGGATATTATAGAATATCTTGCAGTTGATTTGGGATTGATTCATATTAAACTAAATTTTGTCCATAGGAGTTGCTTTGCTATGAACGACGATTTGTGTTTGTACGCAGAGGAGATTGCAGATGCTACCATTCGTATTTTTCAGAAGATTTTGGAACTTCATAAGAGAGGAATAGAAGTCTACGAATATAATATTTGGTTGAAAAGTATGAATTTGCTTACAGGAAAAAAACTTGATGTTTGTAATTCTAATGGTTGTCATGGGGGAAAACGTATGATTGCTATTGATAAGCATGGTGATATTTTTCCCTGTGATGTGACAGATTTTCCAGAAGAACGGCTAGGCAATATTAAGACGGATAAGGATTTGATTGCATTACTTGAAAATTCAGTAGGAGAAAAAGCATATTTTAAAGAAAAAAAAGGAAACGAATGTGAGAAGTGTCCATGGCAGCATTATTGTCGCGGAGGATGTACCGTGCATATGAAATGTGCAACACAAGAACAGGATGTGGATATGATTGAGTGTACGATCAATCGGAACTTGTATCCGAAACTGATATCGTTGATTTTGCATGAACCGGAACGTATGAATCAGTTACTGGGATATGAGATCTTGAAAAAGGAGCCTTAGATGAGTAGGGAAATACAGCTGTATAAAAAATTTTCTGTAGGTATTGCAATGAATACAACATTGCAGGAATTTGCGGATTTATTAAATAAATATGCACCATATATTGATAATTTTTATGGATCACTTCCGTTAGGAGATAAATATCATGGAAGAACATTTATTGCTCAACAATTTCAGAATCAGGAAATGCAGGAGAAATTTTGGAAAATAGCAAGAATGATCAATGAGTCTGGAATTAATCTGGAAATCGTGTTTAATACAGATGGTCTGACAGAAGAAGATTTTAAAGAATGTAAATATCAATTAGAAAAAGAAGGTATTGTGGTTAATAAAATAGCAGTGCTCGACTGGTATTTTGATTCTGTTAAAAAGCTGTTTCCTTCTGTGAAAATTATAGACAGTGTAAATAACATGAAAAACACGCTGGAAGGTTTTCGGGAAATTCGGCATGATTATGATGAAATTGTAATAGGAAGACATTTTATTCGTAATGAGAATGTATTACGTGTTGTGCAAGATGAATTACATGCGAAAACCGTACTTCTACTGAATAATGGGTGTTCACATATATGTGGTGGATGCAGAACTCAGGAATACTGTAGGCAGTCATATGAAAAAGAAAGGGATAGATATTCTCCTGAATATGTATATGCATTGCAGAGTATTATGCCGTATGAGCTTCATGAAAATTTTTTTGATATAAGTCGGATCGATCTTTTTAAATTAAGTACCCGAAATGCGGATACAGAATTTATTCATAAATGTTTGGACAGTTATATTTATAATAATGCCCGGGAGTATGTGGAAAAAAGCTCACATCATTATCTCTTGTGGTCTCGATTGATTTGGCATATGCAATATTTTGACTCATTTAATTATGATAGGATTTATCAATTAAAAAGAGAAATCTGTAAGTGTTAAAGTGATAAAAACTTGATTATAAAATATCAGTTTTTATAAATTATTTTACTGGAGAGGAGGTGTATGGAAATGAGCAAGATTCAGATGTATTCTCAGAAACTTGGGAAAAATGTTATTGTTGAGACCAGTAAGAAAGCTAATACAGTTGCAATGGGATGGTCCAACAGTGGTTGGAGCAAGAGTGGTGGTTGGAAGAGACCACAGCTGTAAGGGATAATCCATGTGTTTTCAACCTGCAGGTTACATTCGGAAGAATGTAACCTGCTCTTTATAATAGTGAATAGGTGGTATGGATAATGGTTCTCGGTATTATGGTTTCAAAGCAATGTAACTTTCACTGTAGACATTGTATGGTAGATAGTTCTCATGAATATTCTTGGATAGAAGATGCTGTTTTGGAGAAATTTTTTGAAATGTTGGAATATGGCTGTCCGGATGAGGTATATATTCTTGGAGGAGAACCGTTTTTGCATATAAATGAGATAGAGAATATGGTGGCTCGTATCCAAAGATATTGTAGAAAGATTGTTATTTTTACTAATGGAAGCTTTTTAATGAACCAAAAACTTTCAGATAGAGTAAAGGCATTGCATGTAACAATACGCATAAGCGATGATAGATTTCATCGTGAGTTTTGGACAAATAAATTTAAGGAGAAATTGATATCTTCCGATTATTGGGTGGTATCGAAAGATGCTTCGGAAGATATGATTCCTGTAGGCAGAGCGTATGAAGAATTTAAACACTTAAAATATAATATGGGGTGTTCACTTCTAACGGGAAGATATGATAAAGAATTCTATCCAAATGCAGAACGGTATATGGTGATGATGGATGGTAGTGTTAATTTATACTGCGCTACGATTGAAGGATCATTGGCAAATGTATTTGAGGATAAAAAAATTACATATGATCTTTTGGTTGAGAGAGAAAAAATATTTCATAATTATTTGATGAAAGAAGTGATACACTGTCAGGAAGATACTTATATGGGAAAAATGTGTAATTTATGTTCTAAATATAAAATTACAGAGGATGCCATTTTTTTAAACGGAAAGAAGGTAGCTGATACACAGGATTACAGAAATTTTGAGGTATGAGAAAAGAATGAGTCGTAAACATAATCCGGCAGTATGAAATACAAGTGGGTGGAGTAAAAATGAATAAGATTACACAAGAAAATTTAACGGATTATAAATATTGTTTGCAAAATAACAGTAGAAATGAAGAGTTGTATAAAAATATAGTTCAAAAAGGGATACGACAGAGCCTTTTGGGAGAAAGGCTTGAATTTCCGCTTATGGAAACTTTTGAAATGAGAATGAAAGATTTATCAGTGGAAGATCAGAACGCAAGTGGACGCTGTTGGATTTATGCTGCCTGCCATATGATGAGACAAGTGTTTATAAAGCAGCATCAGGCAGTAGACTTTCTGTTTTCTCAGGAATACATTGCATTTTATGATTTACTGGAAAAGTCAAATTTCTTTCTGAATTTTATCATTGCTACAATACAAGTTCCTGACGATGATCGAGAACTTCGTGAAAAACTTAATCATCCAGTACAAGATGCCGGTCAATGGGATCTCTTTTGCAATATTATAAAAAAATATGGAATGCTGCCACAATACGCAATGAAAAAAAATGCACAGTCCCAAAATACAGGAGAAATGATATGGATTCTGTCAGATATGTTACGTTCGTTTGCATGCCAGCTACGTGGTACGTATGTAGAAACAAGGGATGTGAGTCATGTAATGCGTATTCGAGATACACAGATGGAATATGTATATCGTTTTCTAAGTATCTGTATGGGAATGCCACCGGATTATTTTGATTTAAGGATTTATCATGATAATGGTAGGTGCACCGAAGAAAAAAGAATAACACCTCAGGATTTCTATCGTAGGTATCTGCCAAGACGGTTAATAGAAGAAGCTATTCCAATTTCCTGTGTTGGAGTAAACATGGAACCAGATAAAACCTATGTAATCAAAAATTTAGGCAATGTGACAGAGGGGAGAAGGGTAAAATATTTAAATCTTGAACTGCAAAATATGAAGCAGGCGATGCTTACACAACTAAAAGCGGGGTATCCTGTATGGTTTGGCTGTGATTCTCGTATGGGAGTGGATAAAGAACAGGGAATTTTGGACCTAAATGTATACAAGCTGGACAAATTAGAATGGGAGTTTATGGATAAAGATAATAGACTGCGATATGGTATTTCCTGCCTGAATCATGCAATGGTTGTGGAGGGGGTCAGGATATCGAAGGACAATGAAATTCTCAGCTGGTTAGTGAAAAACTCTTATGGGAATCAGAAGGGGAATCAGGGATATTTGAATATGCAGGATCGGTGGCTTGATGAGTATGTTTATGAAGCTATTATTTTTCGTGAATATTTAAACGAAGAGATGATTGAAATATATGAACAGGCGGTTCCGGTGGAACTTCCGTCATGGCATCCTATGGGGATGTTGGCAGATTGAAATAAGGATGCGAGATAGAATGTATAAGGTATAGGAGGCAAAAATGAAATATCTTCCCAATCATAAAAAAATTATGTTGATTATTACGGAAAATTGCAATTTACGTTGCATATATTGTTATGAAAAGAATAAAAATGGAAAATCTATGACATTTGAAACAGCAAAAGAAATACTTGATCGCGCTTACGCTGATATGGATGGCTATGAAAGTATGGTAATTGAACTTCATGGAGGTGAGCCATTCCTTAATTTTACCTTAATCAAGAAAATAGATGAATACGTTATAGAAAATTATGGAAATATACCGGTATTGTTTCGAATGATAACAAATGGAACATTAGTACATGGAGAAGTTCAGCAATGGCTTAGTAGCAGGGCAGAACGTTATGAGTTGATGTTAAGCATTGATGGAAAACAGGATCAGCATGATCAGAACAGAAAACAGATTGGCGGAAAAGGCAGTTTTAGACAAATAGATTTGGACTTTTTCTTGAACACATGGAAACATTGTCCAGTAAGTATGACAATTAATGCGGGAACTTTGGATCACATGGCTGAAGGTACAATCTGGTTGCAGAAAAAAGGCTTTGATTGTTGTAATGCTTTTGAGTGGGCTGTGGACTGGAATTTGGAAGAAAGCGTACCTATATTGAGGAGAGAGCTTGATAAGCTAGTAGAATATTATTCTGAGCATTTAGAACAACCATTGTGTCTTCTGGTTAAATATCATTTGCAGGATTTTTATGATAAAATTGATGATTCCTATCGGTATTGTGTTGATATTGATGATCCTCTGGAATGTTATGATGCACAGGGAAAATATGCGCCCTGTCATGGATTTACTGTGTTTACTACAGGAAGTGAAGAAAAAGCAGCACAGTTTGAGAAATTTAAAATCAGTGATTTTAAATTTACAAAAGAAAATATGTGTTATGGTTGCCAGCTTATACATTTTTGTAGGGTTTGCTTTGCGGCGAATTTTATGCTTACCGGAAATATGCAGAAACAAAGTGCGGAAATCTGTTTGTTTAATCGAATGTGTATAAGAGCAGGAATTCGAATTCAGAGAAACCGAATCAAGAATCAAGGCAAGGTGGAAGAATATGAACAGAAAGCTTTGCAGGCGGCAGTGGATGTAGAGAAGTATCTAGATGTTTTGGAGGAAAAGTTAGACAGATGAATGTAGCAGTAATATCATGGGGACGGGAAGGAAAAGCAGTATATGATTTGCTAAGCAGAAATAAACAATATAAAGTTGTTTGTGTAGTAGAAGAGAATAGTGAAAAGTGGAACGATGAAGAATGTGCTCCTTGGATTGTATCTTCTGGACGTGCGGTATGTATGTTTGAAGAAGGAAAAATAGAATATTTTATTGTACCAAGTATGGCAGAAGCTCAAAACTATCGTGTGATCAAAATGCTTGAAGTCTATCACATTAATATAGACAACCTTCTTTATGCATCAGCAGAATCTTTGTGGAATACAACACTTTCCGATGAAGAGCGTATTTCAATGATTAATTCTTACAAATTGTGTAACGAACTGGATGCGATGGAGATTCATGTAGCAGAACACTGTAATTTGAATTGTAAAAATTGCTCAATGTTTTGTGGCCTTGTAAAAAAGGAAGCATATCCTGATTATAATGAGTTTGAAAAGGGAATTATTTTGTTAAAAAAATATTTTCAGCATGTGAAAATATTTCGTATTATCGGAGGGGAACCGTTGTTGAATAAGGATCTGGATAAATATATATATAAGATACGTGATATATACCCATATACGGATATACGACTTATTTCTAATGGCATCTTGGTTAAACAGATGAGTGACAAGCTGATTAAGGCAGTGAAGGAGTGTCATGTGACCTTTATTGTTACGCAGTATGCTGCGTTAAAAGGATCTATTGATGAAATAAAAATGTTTCTAGTGGAGAAAGGAATAACAAATATTGTAACAGAGGTAGTAACAGAATTTCAGAAAATTTACAATGCATCGGGCAGCTCAAATATTGATGAAAATTTTTATAGATGTCATTGGAAAGGCAGCTGTGCAACAATGTATGGCACACAAATTGCAACCTGTTTTGTTCCATTTGTAATACATTATCTTTCTGATCAGTTTAATCTTGGAATTCTGGAAACAGGGAAAATTGATTTAGAGGAGAACGGTCTTACTACTCAAGAGATACGTAGAAGGATGCATACACCGTTTGATCTTTGTCGCTATTGTGCTCCTAAGGGGGATTGGGTTACGTGGGAGAGAATAAAGAATAAAAAAGAAATGGCTCTGGTTGATTGGAGTATATAGATATGAGGCATATTAGAGAAAGCCTAGAAGAAAGTAAAACTAGAATTACAGAGTTGATTTTTACGATTAATCAGGAAATCACTCATTCATGGTCTGCCAAAGAAATTATGTATGTTGACGCATATTTTGCCTTTCTTCGACACCAGGCAGATATCCTGATTAAGCCAGAAAAGAAATCTGTGCTTTATCAGCAGGAACAGCAGATTAGAGAATATCTGTCGAAGCTTCTTGGATGTGATAAAAACACGGAATTTATTGTCATGATGAAGCAGATTCAAGCAGCAGTATTAGAACGTCTGCATGAACTGGAGCAATATAAAAGTCAGATTGTTAAAGAAAGTCATAGATATGTATACCATACATCAGCAGTAAAAGATTTGGTATGCTTATATGCATCGCAAAAAAAAGAAAACATGTATAATAATGAAGTGGTGGATGCGGTGTTTGGGACAACAGATTATGATCAGTTGGTTTTATATCTGGGACGGGCAGTTGCCGGTGGAATGCATGTTATCCAAAATGGTCGGATTTGTGTATATCCCAAGAATCCAACGGACAGACTTTGTGGAGAAGACGTAATTTTAAAAAAACCGGTATATTTATACAGGGTAGATATAGAGTATTTTGAACCAGTTATTGATTTCAGAGTACAGAATAATTGTGCAGAATTTTGCTTTGAGTATGAGTGGATAGCGAGGAGGCCATATGTTCCGTGTAAAGGAAAAAAGATAGAAAGTATTTCTTTGAAAGACTGGAGAAAGCATGAGATTTATTATAGTACAGGTTTAGAAGATGCAATCAATTTGAGCGAAGAATACAAAAAGAGTATGAGTATTTCAGAAGTAGAACAGACGATGAAAAGACTGATTTTTGAAAAGAAAATAGTACAAGACTGTATACCAATGGAAATTTGAGGAGATGCACAAATTATGAATGAATTGGAGCAGTATCAAAAAAGAAGGAAATATAGAAAACTATATCGTAAGAATCGGCGAATATACAGACATAAAAAAGTAGAGTTGCCTTTTTTAGAAGTATGGGCAGGAAAACAATGTACACTGCATTGTAGAGACTGTCTTCATATGATTCCTTATATAAAACAGGAAAAAGTGGATATTCAAGAGTTAATCCGTGATTGTAAACTCATATTTGAACTCTGTAATATTGAGTATTTTTCAATAGCAGGAGGAGAACCTTTTTGTAATAGGGAACTGTATCGGCTGTTGAATTATATTGCAGGAAATCCGTCTGTGAAGGACGGAAAGATTATTACCAATGGGACGGTGATGCCGGATGAAAGAACACAGGAGGCTTTAAAAAATTTAAATGGAAAGTTGGAGATTCGAGTAGATGTTTATCCAGGACAAGAAGATAAGGTAACATCTTTTTTAGATTTTTTAGAAGCTGAGAAGATTCGATGCCATATACAGAAATATAGAGCAGATAAGAAGTCAAATTGGAAGCATGTCAGCAGTACTGATCAATGGGAAATTCCCGAAAAAATGACAGAGTTGATTTATAAAGACTGTATTGTACGTCATTGTACTAGTTTATGCAATGGAGAATTGTCATCTTGTCCAAGAGGAATGATTTCGGCAGAAATTTATCATGTGGAGAAAAACCCTTATGAACATATCAAGATTTCAAAACTTAAAAATAATGCGGATTCTAGGGCGAGGATAGCTACGTGTATTAATGATTCTATTTATAAAGATTATTGTCGTTACTGTTTAGGACTAACGGAATCAAATCCTTATTTTGTGGTTCCAGGAGTACAAATCAAGAAAGAAAGATGAAAAATGAATTTAATAAAAAATCTGAAATATGGACAGATTTTTTTGGAAAATCTGTTTCAATATAGAAAAAAGAAAGTACCATTATCTTTTTTAGAGGTTTGGGTCGGACAGACTTGTACGCTTAAGTGCAGAGATTGCTGTCATTTAATTCCCTATGTGAAACCAAAACTTTTCAGTGTGGATGCGTTGATAGAAGACTGTAAAAAATTATTCGAACTGTGTGAAGTAGATTTCTTTTCTATATTGGGAGGAGAACCTTTTACCAATCCAGATTTATATAAGTTAATTGATTTTGTAGCGGAATCAGATAACATTATAGATGGAAAACTGATTACCAATGGTACAATCATGCCAGATAAAAAAATGATTTGTTCTTTAAAAAAACTTAATAATAAACTGGATGTGCGTATTGATGTTTACCCGGGTAGAGAAAACCGAGGAATTCAGTTTTATGATATATTGTCAAGAGAAGGAATACGCTGTACTCTTTTACGGCATAACGTTTTTGAAGAAATGCGATGGAAGAAATTAGGAGGACCAGAGCAAAAATTGATTCCTTGTGATACAGCGGTAGAAATTCATAAAGAATGTGCATTAAATGCATGTCATACATTGGCCAATGGGGAACTGACTGTATGTCCTAGAGGAATCACATCGGAAATGGTTTTTGGTATAGAGAAAAATTTATGGGAGCATATTGATGTAAAGTGCTTAAAAAATCCTGTTTGGGCGAAAGCAAAGATTGCAACGGCCGTTTCAAGAAAAATGTATAAAGACTATTGTCGTTATTGTATGGGGATTGCGGCAATGAATCCCTATTCTATTCAACCAGGGATTCAGATTGGCAGTCCAGAAGAAATTATTAGATAAAATAATGAAAATCTTGTTTATGAGGGGAGAAAAATGAAGAATAAAACAGAGATTTTTCCATTGGCCTTTGGAACAGGAAGATTACCAGAAATCGAGTTACATAAAAAGAAAATACCAGATCAGGATGTAATTGATCAGATGATTCAGTATGCTGTTGATAATGGCATTAATTATTTCGACACAGCGCCTTTATATTGTAATTCTCAATGTGAACAGGCGGTAGGAAGAGCACTTCATTCTTTTAGAGATTGCATATATTTGGGCGGAAAGCTTTCAGCAGATGATATCAAAACAGACCATTGCCGTGAGGCTCTTATGAAAACATTAAAAAATTTACAGACGGATTATTTGGATTATTATCTGTTTTGGGGAATTAATCAGTATTTTTTTGATGAAGTTATTGTAAAAAAGAAAGTTCTGGACCAAATGAGAATTTTTCAACAGGAAGGACTAATACATAAAATTGCATTTTCTTTTCATGGGGATGCAAATGGTTTAAGCTATATTATAGATGAAGCACAGAAAAGGGGAGTGAAATTTGATGCATGTTTAATGCAGTATAATCTTTTGGATAGAAGCAATGAAAAATCCATGGCTTATTCTCATAGTTTGGGTGTGAAAACTATGATTATGGGACCGGCAGCAGGAGGACGTCTGGCAATACCGTCGGATCTTTTTAAAAAAGTGCATAATACAAACGTCAGTTCTACATATGAATTAGCTTTACGTTTTGTGTTATCAAATCCTAATGCAGATATAGTTTTGTCGGGGATGAGCAATATGAACATGGTAAAAGAAAATATAAAAATTGCAAAATCTTCAGAAATTCTAAATTGGAAAAAAGTAAAGGAAGCGCTTGCTGAAATAGAATCATTTCGGGAGTTGTACTGCACAGGATGTAAATATTGTCAGCCCTGCCCAGCCGAGATACAGATTCAGGATATTTTTAAATGCTATACAATCTTCAGAGTATATGATTTGGCTAGCTATGCCAAAGGAGCATATGAACGATATAAGAAAGCAGGAGGAAAAACATTCCAGGACTGTTTGATGTGTGGACAGTGCGAAAAAAAATGTCCCCAGGGATTATCTATTAGAAAATGGCTTAAAAAAGTGGATGACATTATGAATGAAATTCAGGATAGTTTTTGTTTTTCAGAGCATGAACATGAGGAGATTTTTTAGATAAGATGTATCAGACGAAGTTTCTAGAGAGGGTTTTTAGCTTTAAAGGATGGAATATAACTGCAGATAGATTTAAAAAAATCCAGAAAAAATATTACTTAACACTTGATATGGATGTGCAATATGATGCGCAGGCTATAATAAATACATTGAGTTTTTCTAGGAGAAAAGATTTATTCATACAAAGTATGAATAGCCTCCAAGAGGAAAAGTTGTATGCTAGTGCTGTCCATGGGGAGGATCATATTCTCAGAGTGTGCATCCTTTGTTTTTTTCTAAGTGAAAAGCTTGGGATTAGTGACAAAGAATTTATAGATTTGTTAGAAATAGCTAAGTATCATGACATTGGAAGAATAAACGATAAAGCAGATAAGGGACATGGATTAAGGGGGGCGATACTTATAGAGCAGATGAATCTTCCTTATGGTAAGGAAAAATTAAAAAAATACCAAGCTGTTATAGCGTCTCACTCACTTAGAGATGAAGACTTTGAAGAAGAGTGGAAAAGGTGGGGAAATAAAATGAAGGAAATTAACTGGGGAAGGAATCTTCTTGAAATTTTAAAAGATGCTGATGCCTTAGACCGGTTTCGACTTAGAAATCAGTCTTTGCAACTGTCTTTTTTGCATAAAGATATTTCTCTTCGGGCAGTACAAGGTGCTTATGAGATATATCATCTTTTTCCAGGAAATATTTGATTTGGGGAGGAAAAATGTGTATCAGTTTCGATTCTATAATCCAGTAACAGTTTATTTTGGATTAGAAAAATTTGATGAATTACCAACCGTAGCTCGATACTATGGTGATAGAGCATTGGTCTTATATAGTGAAGCATTTAATAGACATACAGATTATGTGGATATGATTTTGCGTATGCTGAAAGAACGGGATATTTATACGCTTGCGATATCTGAGAGTATGCCTAATCCAAGAGGGGAGTTTGTTGACAGAATAAGTAGACTGTGTAGAAACGAAAGGATAGAGGTTCTTATAGGTATTGGAGGAGGAAGTGTATTGGACAGTGTAAAGGCAATCTCAGCATCGGTTTATACAAACGCAAGTTGTTGGGAATGGATTACTGGAAAAGAAGAATTAAAAATGGCACTCCCAGTAATTGCAGTTCCTACAACTGCTGCTACAGGTTCAGAAATGAATAGTGGTGGGCTGATTTCTTTTCCTGAAAGAAGAGAGAAGCTTAGTTTTGGACATCCGCTTCTGTTTCCAAAAGCTGCTTTTATTATACCTGAATTTACAGCATCTCAAAGCCGGGAATACACTGCAGCAGGATGTGCAGATGTTATGTTTCATATTATGGAAGGAAATTATTTTACCAGAGCCCCCAAAATGGAAACCCATTTAAAGGTTATGGAAGAATTAATGAAAAATTTGGTTAAGTATTCACGAATTGTTGTAGAGGATCTTCATAATTATGATGCAAGAGCAAATTTGTGTGTTATTGCTTCATGGGCATTAAATGGTTTTCTGGAAAATGGGACGGGGCGTATTGCTGTTTGTCATGCACTAGAGCATCAAATATCCGGCTATTATGATATTCCGCATGCCAAAGGAATGGCAGTTATAGTTCCCAAATGGCTTCGATATATTGCAGAGAGGGGCGGTGCAGAACAAGTCGCTGAATTTGGAAAGGCTGTGTTCGATGTGAAAAGTAAAAAGTCAAAATTACAGACAGCAATAGAGACAGTCGATAAGCTGGAGTATTTTTTATACGCAGAGTTAATGCTACCTTCTTCTTTTTTGGCCTACGGGATTACAGACAAGCATTTTAATGAAATGGTGCAGAATATCTGTCATGGTGGAAAACTAACAGGGATAATTAATTTAGATTCGCATGATTTGGTAAATATATTAAATAGTTGTCTTTAAACAGGAAATAATTTTTTACTATTTTTAATAGTATGTAGCTGTGTAAAATATTGTAATTTATACTTGGGGGCAAGAATTAAGATTTGTTTAACATTCTTTATTTTTTAAATTGTTAAGAAGTTTTTATGTAAAGAAAAAGATAAGATATAACTATGTATATCCAAAATTGTGATAGAGTTTGAATTATTGTAGAAAAGTATCGTGATGAAATAGATCGATATCTCAGATAACAAAATATTTACAAAACTGGAGGAAATCAGATGAAAAAGTATGTGAAACAGACAGTCGGCGTATGTATTGCAATGCTTATGGCAGTTTCGGCCGGGGAATACAGCGGAACGCTTGTCCAGGCAGCAGAAAATCAGGAAACCGTAGAAGAAACTGCTCCTGTATATGAAGCAGGCAATGTTGCGCAAAAAGAAGACGGAACTGTTTATTACTGGGAGTATGACGGTTCCAACTTTGAGGGCAGCGCTGCATTAGGATATTATAAGCCGATTGTCGGAGAAACAAATAAGCTTATGATGCAAAGCCCATCCGGAGAAAAAGTCATGATCGGTGATATGGAAGGCGGCGGTTCCCTGGTTCTTACGGACAGCAGCCTGATCTTTTATGAAAAACCTGTAGATCAGATCGGAGGATACGAAATCTGCAGCATTGATCAGAACAGTGGACAGACACAGACATATGGTCTGGGGCGGATTGAAGCATCAGATGGAAAGAAGATTATCTGTTCAGATACTGCAAATCATAGTATTGACAGTATTGATGCAGAAACAGGAGAGAGAATGAAGCTTGTTGACGGCAGCTTTCTTGCCAGTCATGACGGACTGATCTATTATCAGCCTGTAGAAGCTGATTCAGGGGCAGCTACAAAAGGAAAAGTATCTCTTGCTGTAGTGGACGCACAGGGAGGACAGCAGAAAACGCTGTGCACCACAGAACCGGATTTATATGCAGATGATTTTCAGGGAACAGCTTCAATTGTGTCCATGGTTTTTAAAGATGAATATATTTACTTTTCCTATGGTTCCTATGAAGGAACCGGGGCAGTATATGCAGGTGGAAAGATTATGAAGGTTAAAAAAGACGGAACGGAAGCAGAGATTGTTGCAGGAATGGACGGACTTCGGGCACCTGTTTTTTCCGTCAGTGAAGATGGAATGGTTGTGAGCCAGAGTATAGACGAAATGTATGATTATATTAACTCTATGGACAAGTATTTTACACGAAACGGAAGCATTTATTTTATGAATGAAAACGGAGAGCCAGTGGAACTGGTTACTCAGGCAGACTATGCATCTGTGGGAAGTGTGGCCTGCGGCCAGTTCAATGATAATGAGGCAGTTACTATCCAATTTGCTGAAAAAATCGGAAATAAGGTTTACATGCTTCTGGATCATGGTGTGATCGATCAGGCAAACAGTGTAGGTTGGAGAACCGGGTATGCCCGGGTAAACAGCGCAATGTTGAGCAAAGATCTGGATACAGGCACAGTAGAAACGGTATTCAGCTATTAAAATCAGATAAACCAGGTTGAGGCAAATTTATAATTTTATCAGAGAAAAAGTCACTGTTTCTGTAAATGGCAGTGGCTTTTCTTTTTTGGAGAGTACTGTGTTACAGACATGAAAAACAAAATTTTGCCATATTCCATATTCCCATAGTTTGTGGTAAGATAAATCATAAGTAAGTATTCTATATGTTCAGAACGGGAGAGTTTTTATAGTTTATGTATCGTATATTACTTGTAGATGATGAGATCCTTGTAAGGGATGCCATAAAGGAAAATATAGACTGGGAGGGAATCGGATGCCAGCTTGTGGGCGATTGCGAAAACGGCCAGCAGGCAGCGGAATTTGTAAAGGAACATCCGGTGGATATTGTGCTGACAGATATCCTGATGCCTTATATGGATGGAATGGAGCTGAGTCATTTTCTTCACGACAATTATCCTGATATTGTGATCGTGATATTCAGTGGATTCGGGGAATTTGAGTATGCAAAAAAGGCGATCCAGTATAATGTCAGTGAATATCTTTTAAAACCAGTGACAGCTATGGAGCTTACGGGTGTGATTAATAAAATGAAGGAAAAGGTAGATCAGAAGAGACAGGAAAAGCAGAAAATGGAAAAGCTTACAAAAGCTTCTGAGAGCTACCGCAAAAACGCTCAGGTCATACGTTCCAAAGCAATAGAGGCTCTGGTAAACTGTACCACAAATGTGGAGGAAAGCCTGGAACGTCTGAGAAATATGGGAATCGATCCTTCGGCAGTGAGATACAGGGTCGCCATGTTTGATATTGATATTTATTCCGATATGTATCAGCTTGATATGGAGAAACGCCAGGAAAGTGCGTTGATGGCTTTTGTACTTTATAACATCAGTGATGAGATCGTGAGAAGGGAACAGGCGGGCATTGTCTATCAGGAAGGCGGGAACAGGGTCTGTATTCTGTTTCAGGAAAAATGGAGCCGAGATTTTACTGCAAAGACAAAAGGAATATGCAGAGAGATCAAGGACAAAATGAAAGAAGTAATGGGGATAGACGTATCAATGGGAATCGGAGACTGGGTAAAGAATCCAGGAGAGCTGATTTTGTCCCACGATATGGCTGCTCAGGTGATGCAGTACCGGTATCTGCTGGGGGGGGATCTTCTGATTGATATGGCAGAGCAGAGGTCTGTAAAGGTGATTCCTCTTGACAGGCTTCTGGAGGAACTGACCGAAGCATTAAAAACAGGAAAAAAGGAACAGGTGGAAAGTGCATTTCAGGAGATGAAAGATTCTATCTGCCAGGCACTGGTGGAAAAAAGCCGTGCCTGTATGTACCTGCAGCAGATTGTAAGAACCATTGATCGGGTATGTGAGGATGTGTCAGTGGATATGAAGAGAATCCTCAGTGGAAGGGATGAGCTTCTCCACAGTATTACGAAACAGAAATCTTTTGACAGTGCCTGCAGGATTGTGGAAGATTATATTATGAAAATCTTTAAACTGCTTTCCGATATGAACAGCTCTACCGGACAGAGGCAGGCAAGGCTGGCCATGAATTATATCCAGAAAAATTATATGGATCCGGATCTCAGCCTGAACGATATCTGTTCTTATCTGAATATCAGCACCAGTTACTTCAGTACAATATTTAAAGAAATGACCGGGGAGACTTTCACAGAGGTTCTGATCAGGACACGAATGGAAAAGGCAAAGGAACTTCTGGAAAACACTACTATGAAAAATTATGAGATTGCAGAAAAAGTAGGATTTTCTGATCCTCACTATTTTGGCATTTCCTTTAAAAAGATGACAGGAGTCACACCTACAGAATATGCCAGGGAGCGGAGAAGATGAAAAAAATCCAGCCGGGCGACCTTATGATTAAAAAATTTAAAAGTATTCAGAGCGTTATTTTTGCAGTGCTGTCAGTTCTTCTTCTGGGGGCAGTGATTATTATAACTGTAATTTCTTTAAGCTATACCAGGCAGTCTGTATTTGAAAATTCATCTTTGTATACACAGACCATTATCCAGCAGATGAATCAGAATATCGATTCTTATATTGATTATATGGAAAATACCTCTTATCTGGTTTCCAGTAATGAAGACGTACAGAAATATCTTTTTGGGGATACTGCAGATCCTGAGGCAAGAGACCGTATTCTCAGTCAGTTTGAGACAATTCTGGACAGCCGGAGTGATATTCTGAACCTGGGAATTATTGCAGAAAACGGAAGAATGCTGATCAACAATGGGCAGCATCTTACAAATCAGGACCTGGATATTCATTCCCAGGAATGGTATACCAATGCGCTGGAAGGCAGGGAGAGCGTTTATCTTACTTCCTCTCATGTTCAGCACATTATCAGCGGAGAACGTCCCTGGGTGATCACGCTGAGCCGGGGAATCCGTAACAAAGAAATGGGAACAGGACAGGAAAAAGAAGGGGTATTCTTTATCGATCTGAATTACAGCGCTATCAGCGAGCTGTGTGATCAGAGTATGGTAGGAAATCAGGGATATGCTTTTATTGTGGATGCAGATGGAAATATTGTGTATCATCCGCAGCAGCAGCAGCTTTACAATGAGCTTCAGACAGAGAATATTGACCTTGTCATGAACGCAGGATCTGATATTGTAACCTGGGGGGATGGGATCAACAAAAAAATGTATTCCATTTCCAGATCGGAAAAAACAGGATGGACGGTAGTAGACTGTGTAAGAGTGGAAGAGCTTTTGCGAAGAAGCAATGAGGCTCAGAGTATTTATGTGCTGGTGGCAATGGGGCTGATGGCAGTAGCTTTATTTTTTTCCCGTTTTGTGGCAAAAAGTATTACGCTTCCTATTCAGCGGCTGTGTGATTCCATGGAACGGGTTCAGGAAGGAGATTTCAGTGTTTCCGATATTGTAGTGGATTCTGAAAATGAAATCGGCAGCCTCACAAAATCTTTTAATGTTATGACTCAGAGGATACATGAGCTTATGGCACAGAATATCCGGGAACAGGAAGCAAAGAGAAAGAGCGAGCTGAAGGCTCTTCAGTCCCAGATCAATCCTCATTTTCTGTATAATACGCTGGATTCCATTATCTGGATGGCAGAAGGTAAAAAAAACGAAGAGGTTGTACTGATGACAGCTTCTCTTGCCCGCCTTTTAAGACAGAGTATCAGTAATGAGGATGAACTGGTATCCATAGGCCAGGAAATTGAGTATGCCCGAGGCTATCTGACTATCCAGAAAATGCGTTATAAGGACAAACTGGAGTTCCGGATTGAAGTAGAACCTTCTATATTAAATATACGCCTGATCAAACTGGTATTACAGCCTGTCATTGAAAATGCCATTTATCATGGCCTGAAATATAAAGAGAGCAGGGGACTTCTTCTGGTAAAAGGATTTATGAAAAACGGAAATGCGGTACTTCAGGTAATTGACGACGGCGTGGGCATGGATCAGGAAACCCTGGATCATATTTACGAAAGACATAAGGTGGATTATCACTCCAACGGTGTTGGGATATATAATGTCCAGAAAAGACTTCAGCTTTATTATGGGAACGAGTATGGAATTGTTTATGAAAGTAAACCAGGTGAAGGAACTACTGCCACAATTACAATACCGGGACAACAGGAGGGGCTGTGATGAAAAAGTATGGAAAATGGATTGCTGTGGCATTGCTTCTCAGTCTGGTATTTGCTGCGGTAGCGGTAAATTATCATAAAAACGGAGCAGAAAGACAGAATCGTCTTTCCTTGATTTACATTCCAAAAGTGGTGGACAGCAGAAATGATTTCTGGACGTCTCTGATCCAGGGCGTTCAGATGTCGGCGCAGGAGGCAAATGTGGATATTGAAATCATGGCTCCGGAGGAAGAGAATGATGTGGAGGGACAGAACCGGATACTGAAACAGGCAATTCTTAAAAATCCTGATGCCATTCTTATTTCTCCCTCCAGTTTTACAGAATCCAACAGTCTTCTTCAGGAGGCAAGAGATCAGGGGATACGGATCACATTTATTGACTCTTATACAGAAGAAAGTATTCAGGAGATCACAGTTGCCACAGACAATGTGGAGGCAGGAAAAAAACTTGGGGAATTTGCGGCTTCTCTGCTGAAACCGGAGGATCAGATCGCCATTGTTGCCCATGTAAAAGGCGTTTCTACTGCTGTGGAAAGAGAAAAAGGATTCCGGGAAGGCCTTGGAAAATTTGAAAAAAACATTGTAGATGTGGTGTACTGTGATTCCAGGTATGACAAATCCTATGAGCTTACTATGGAACTGATCAGACAGTATCCCGGTCTTAAAATGATCGCCGGGATGAATGAATATTCTTCAGTGGGAGCTGCCAGAGCAGTGAAGGCGGCCGGAGCGGAAAATAAGATTCAGGTGGTAGGTGTGGACAGTTCCCAGGAAGCAGTCCAGTTGATGGAACATGGGATCTTTCAGGGAATTGTTGTACAGAAGGCTTTTAAAATGGGGTATCTGGGAGTACAGGAGACAGTTCGGCTGCTCAGAGGGGAAACCTATGAGGCGGAGATCAATTCCGGCTGTCAGCTGGTGACGCCGGAAAATATGTACACAAGTGAAATTGAAAAACTGCTTTTTCCGTTTAATACACTAAAAACAACAAAAACAGACGGCAATCCACAGTGAAATTTGGGGATACCAGTCAAGAAAAAAGGTAAAATATTTACATTACCGTAAATATTTTACCTTTTTTTGTAAGATATTCTATTACAATTATCAGGTTTTCACGTTATTATAAGTTAAGAAAACACAGAGAGTGTGAAAAACAGTAGGAGGGTGAAGAAATTGGAAAAGCTGAAACAAAATCCAATCATAAAAAAGCTCGGCCTGAACAGGATTCTGCTTGTTGGGATCCTGATTCTTATGTTCGTAGTCTTCAAAGTGGTTCTTGGAGATAAGTTTCCGGTAGGAGACAGTATCAGATCCACATTGAACTATGTTTATTTCCTGGGCTTTTTGTCACTGGGCGTTACTTTTGTAATCGCTACAGGAGGAATTGATTTCTCCATCGGACCGGTTATGTTCTGCTGTGCACTGGTTTCCGGTTACTGCATGACAAGCTATGGTGTTCCATGTGCAGCAGCTATGGTATTATGTGTACTGATCGGTCTTTGCTTTGGTACCTTTAACGGATGGCTGGTATCTTACATGTCTGTACCGCCGTTTATCGTATCTATGGCATCTATGAATATTGCCAAAGGTCTTGCTTCTGTATTTACAAAAACACAGTCTGTAAGCTGGCCTATGGGCAGCGATCCGGAAAACGGATGGTTCAGAAACATTGTTTCCTATAACGATTTTCCTGTAGGTATTGTGATCTTCCTGGCAGTAGCAGTGATCTGCGGAATTATCCTTTTCCGTACAAAACCGGGACGTTATATTCTCTGCCTTGGTTCTAACAGTGAGGCGGTTCGCCTTTCCGGTGTAAACACCAGAAAATGGCGTATGCTTTCATACATGATCTGCGGAACTCTGGTAGGTATTGCCGCACTGTTCTTTGTAGCTACATATACAACTGTTCAGCCAGGTTACGGCGATCAGTACAACAACGAGGCGATTGCAGGCTGCGTAATGGGTGGTACATCCATGGTTGGCGGACTTGCTTCCATCGGCGGTACTGTGATCGGTGTGTTCATCATTTCTCTTCTTCAGCAGGGAATCATGGCATTTGGTCTTGGTAAAGGACAGCAGATGATCATCACCGGTATTATTGTAATCGTTGCAGTTTACGCTGACGTTTCTGCAAGACGCAGAAAGAACTGATCGGAAGGGAGGATGTAACAATGGGTGAAGTTATTTTAACTATGAAGGACATTGATAAGTCCTTTCCTGGAGTTCATGCTCTGGATCACGTTAATTTTGAAGTGAAACGCGGCGAAGTACATGCGCTTATGGGAGAAAACGGTGCCGGAAAGTCCACACTTATGAAGGTTCTTACCGGTATTTATCAGAAAGATTCAGGATCCATTGTCTATAAAGGCAAGGAAACAGAATTTCACAACACAAAGGAAGCTCAGGATGCCGGTGTGGTAATCGTGCACCAGGAGCTGAACATGGTAGGCGACCTGACAGTTGCCCAGAACATTTTTATCGGCCGTGAGCCAAAAAAAGGTTTCCGCATCGATGACAAAAAAATGATCGAGGATTCCAAAAAACTGTTCCAGGATCTGAATATTGATATTGATCCAAAAGAAAAAATGCATAATCTGACAGTTGGTAAACAGCAGATGTGTGAGATCGCAAAAGCGATTTCCCACAAAGCAGAGGTTATCATCTTTGACGAGCCTTCAGCAGCCCTTACTGAAAAAGAGATTGCGGATCTGTTTGTCATCATTCGTGACCTTCGTGAAAAAGGTCTGGGTATTGTCTATATTTCTCACCGTATGGATGAGATCAAGGTTATTACAGACCGTGTTACTGTTATGCGTGACGGCGGTTATGTTGGAACTCTTATCACCAAAGACAGTACAAAAGAAGATATCATCAACATGATGGTGGGACGTGTTATTTATGAGGATCCGAAGCAGCACAGTATGGTTGCGCCGGATGCGCCTGTTGTACTTAAAGTAGAACATCTGAATGCAGGTAAGATGGTTCAGGATGTAAGCTTTGAGCTTCGCAAAGGCGAAATCCTTGGTTTCTCCGGACTGATGGGCGCAGGTCGTACCGAGACAGCAAGAGCACTGTTTGGTGCAGATCCGAAACAGAGTGGAAAGATTTCTATCATGGGCAAAGATGGACAGCTTCGTGAAGTTACCATCAACAGTCCGCAGGATGCTGTTAAATATGGTATCGGTTATCTGTCAGAGGACAGAAGAAGATATGGATGTGTTGTACAGAAGTCCTGTATTGAGAACACAACTCTGGCAACAATGGAACAGTTTACAAAGGGCTTCCTGATTGACTCAGCGAAAGAAAAAGAAGTAACTGAGAAATATATCAAAGAGCTTGCAACCAAGACTCCTACCGCAGACCAGCTTGTTGTAAACCTTTCCGGTGGTAACCAGCAGAAGGTGGTTATTGCAAAATGGCTTACAAGAGACAGTGAAATCCTGATCTTTGACGAGCCTACAAGAGGTATTGATGTTGGTGCCAAGAATGAAATTTATAAACTGATGAACAGACTGGCAGCAGAAGGTAAATCAATCATCATGATCTCTTCTGAAATGACAGAAGTTCTCCGAATGAGTGACCGTATCATTATCATGTGTGAGGGTAAAGTAACAGGTAATATTGATATTTCTGAAGCTACCCAGGAAAACATCATGGATAAGGCTACACGTAGTATTGATTAAGGAGGACAGTCATGACTAAGAAGAAAAAAAGTATATTAAGTGATCAGAGATTTATCGTTTTAATTGTTGTTATTGCTCTGACAGCTGTATTCTCCATTATGAGTAAAGAGTTCAGACAGTACAACACATTGCTGAGTTTGCTGGATTTTTCATACTATGATCTTCTGATGGCAATCGGTGTTACTTTCCCTCTTATTACCGGAGGCGTAGACCTTTCCATCGGAACAGGTATGGTATGTTATGCACTGATCGGCGGAACTCTGATAAGAAGCCATGGCGTACCTGTTGTTGTTGCTATGCTGGTTTGTGTGCTTCTTGGAGTTCTGATCGGAACACTGAACGGTGTTCTTATCGGCGTAATGAATCTGCCGCCGTTTCTTGCAACTCTTTGTACCTGTATGATTACCCGCGGTGCCGGATCTCTCTGTACCGCTACACCGTGGCCGGGTCTTACACAGGAAGGCGGATGGTTCCATTCTATCTTTAAACTTACAATCGGTACAGGAAGAAGCGCTGACCGTTATCCGATCGGTTTCCTGTGGATGGTTATTCTGGTTCTTCTGATGGAATTTGTTCTGAACCATACAAAGTTCGGACGTTACACCATCGCTATCGGTTCCAATAAAGAAGCAGCAGCTCTTTCCGGAATCAATGTTAAATTCTACCATGTTATGGTATATGTTGTCTGCGGTCTGTTTACAGGTCTTGCAGCAATCGCATACGCAGCAGTAACTCCTACCGTACAGCCAGGTACTGGCGCCGGTCTTGAGATGGATGCCATTGGTGGCGTATTTGTCGGTGGTGTGGCAGCTACAGGTGGTTATGGATCTGTACTTGGAACCTTTGTTGGTATCTTTGTCATCATGCTTCTGAAAACTGGTCTTCCGTATGTGGGACTGCAGGCAAACTGGCAGCAGATCATCACAGGTCTTGTACTGATCGTTGCGGTACTGATCGATATCATCAAAGAAAAGAAAGCAGCAGCATTATAAAGAATACAGTTTTCAATTTTAATCACGTATGTGAACCGTCAGGTGAAAACGCCTGACGGATCATCATAAAAACTAAAAACTATATAATTTTTAAGGAGGATGTAGAACAATGAAAATTAAAAAACTCATCGCATTAGGCCTTTGTGCAGCAATGGTATCCGGTATGACAGTTGCTCCGGTATTTGCAGCAGAAGAAGCAACAGAAGAAACTGCTGAAACAGAAGAAACTGCTGAAACAGAAGAGGCAGCTGCTGAGGAAGAAGCAACAACAGAAGACGCTGCTGATCCGGCAGCTCAGTTTGAGGGACTGAAAGCAAACGAAGCATATGAATTCCCGATGATGGTTAAATCTTTCCAGTCTACATACTGGCAGGCAGCAGTTGAAGGTATGCAGAAAGCAGCTGATGAGCTGGGCGTTACTTTCACAGCACAGGGACCGAACAGTGAGTCCGATATCGCAGACCAGGTTAACATGATCAATACAGCTATCGCAGCAAAACCAGTTGGTATGGGTCTTGCAGCCTGCGATACATCTTCTGTAACAGATGCTCTTAAGAAATGCGCAGCAGACGGAATCCCGGTTGTAACATTTGATACAGGTGTTGCAGATGCTCCGGAAGGATCTGTAGTAGCAGAGGTTGTTACAGACAACACTCAGGCTGGTGCAGTAGCAGCTGAGAACATGTATGGCGCAATCAAAGACGTTATTGCAAACGCTGAAGGCCAGGTTATCATCGGTGAGGTTAACCAGGATGCTACAGCTCAGAACATTCAGATGCGTGGCGCTGGATTCATCAACAAGATGATCGAGCTTATCCAGGCTGATGGAAAAACTGTTGCAGTTGCTGGTAACGAGTTCTATGTAAACGCAGCAGAAGGTGCAGATGCTAAAGAAGCAGATGCAGACGTTGTTATCCAGGTTGCAGTACCGGCTCAGACAACTGTAGAGCTTTGCTCCACAGAGGCTCAGGCTATCCTTTCCAAAGAAAACTGCATCGCTATCTTCGGTTCCAACCAGGTTGCAGCTGAGGGTGTTCTTGCAGCTAACGCTAACCTGAACGTTCTTGGTTCTGACGCAGCAGCAGGCGATGTTATCGGTGTTGGTTTCGACGCTGGTTCTATCATCAAAGCAGCTGTACAGGATGGCACATTCCTTGGTGCTGTTACACAGTCTCCTCTTATGATGGGATACTATGCAATCTACGCTCTGACAGCAGCAGCAAACGGAGATGAGGTTTCTGATGTTCCGACAGCTGGTTACTGGTATGATGCAACAAACATGGAAGACGAAGAAATCGCTCCGAACCTTTATGACTAATTTCTAGTCTCTGAGTTTTACACAATATTCACTATATCCCCAGAGGATTCTCTGGGGATATTTTAAATTAACACATATCTGTCAGGAAAGCTGACAAACAAAGGGAACTGTCCACAGATTACCGGAAACAGAGTGGACAGTGACAAATAAGGACACTTTTTCAGACAAACCAGGTTCTTCCGATTTGAAGTATTTTCATGTAATATGATGTTATCAAATATGGAAGAACTAAAAAACACAGCAGACAATAAAAAATTCTTCTGTGTATATCTTACATATTTAGGAGGTTTTAATCATGGCAACATATTATCTGGCAGTAGACATTGGTGCATCCAGCGGACGTCACATTCTGGGACATATGGAAAATGGAAAAATGATCCTGGAAGAAGTATACCGTTTTGAAAATGGTATGGTAAAAAAAGGCGATGAGCTTTGCTGGGAATTTGACCGTCTGTTTAAAGAGGTGATCAACGGCCTGAAAAAATGTAAAGAAATCGGTAAGATTCCGGTAAGCATGGGCGTTGATACCTGGGGTGTTGACTTTGTTCTTCTGGACAAAGACGGCAATGTTCTCGGAAACACAGTGGGATATCGTGACAGCCGTACAGAGGGTATGGATCAGGAAGTGTACAAAGTGATCTCCCAGGAAGAGCTGTATGAGAGAACCGGTATCCAGAAAGCAATTTACAATACCATCTATCAGCTTATGTCAGTAAAAACAAAACATCCGGAGTATCTGGAGCAGGCAGAAACCCTTCTTCATGTACCGGATTACTTCCATTATCTTCTCACAGGAGTAAAATCCTGCGAATATACAGAGGCTACTACCAGCCAGCTGGTAAGCCCTGTTACAAAGGACTGGGATTTTGAACTGATCGACAAGCTGGGATATCCGAGAAAGATTTTCCAGAAGCTGATCATGCCGGGAACAAGCATCGGACATTTTTCTGAAGCAGTGAAGAACGAGGTTGGTTTTGACCTGGAAGTAGTTGCACCTGCAACTCACGACACTGGTTCTGCTGTGCTTGCAGTACCTGCAAATGACGATGACTTTATTTATATCAGTTCCGGAACATGGTCACTGATGGGGCTTGAGAGAGAGACCGCAGACTGCTCCAAAGAGAGCTGTGCTCTGAATCTGACAAACGAAGGCGGATATGCAGGACGTTTCCGCTATCTGAAAAATATCATGGGCCTGTGGATGATCCAGTCTGTACGTCATGAGATCAATGATAAATACGGTTTTGCTGAAATCTGTGCTATGGCAGAAGAAGCAAAGGATTTCCCGTCCAGAGTAGACGCAAATGACGAGTGCTTCCTGGCACCGGCAAATATGACAGAGGAAGTGAAGGATTACTGCCGCAGAACCGGACAGAAGGTTCCGGAGACTCTCGGTGAGATCGCTACTGTGATCTATACCAGCCTTGCAGAATGTTATGCAAAAACAGCAAAAGAACTGGAAGAGATCACAGGAAGAACCTACAGCCGTATCCATGTTGTAGGCGGCGGTTCCAATGCAGGATATCTGAATGAACTGACAGCAAAAGCTACAGGCAAAGAGGTTCATGCAGGTCCGGGAGAGGCAACTGCAATCGGTAATATCACTGCCCAGATGTTAAAGGCAGAGGAATTCAAATCTATTGAAGAAGCAAGAACAGTAATTCACGAGTCCTTTAATATCAAAATTTATAACGCATAAACAGCTTTATAGTTTTATATGAAGAGGAGAGTTCATTATGTTAGTTAATACGAAAGCAAAAGTCGGCGTATTTTCAATCGCACTGGGAGCTTACCTTCCACAGTTCCCGTCACTGGTACCGGAGTTTGAGGCACAGTATGCTGCATTCAAAAAAACAATTCCGGATACGGTAGAGATCATTGACGGAGGAATGGTGACAACCAAGGAACAGGCAATGGAGGCAGGGGACAGATTCCGCGCTGCAGACGTTGATCTTGTATTCCTTCAGATGCTGACCTATGCTACATCTTATAATATGCTTCCGGCAATCCGCGATCTGGATGTTCCTGTAGTGCTGGTAAACGTCCAGAAGCTGAAAGCTCTGGATTATGAGCATACAGATATTGCTTCCTGGCTGGGAGAAGGCTATGCCTGCGGAGCTGTAGGCGAAGCTGTTGCAGACCTTGAGAGAGCAGGCAAAAGACATGCGGTGATCACAGGTGTGGTAGAAGGCGGAGATCCTGCTGTTCAGGCAGAGATTGAAGACTGGTGCAAGGCTGCTCAGGTCAGAAGAAGATTTCGTGAGACTAACATTGCGCAGATCGGCAGACCATATCCGGGAATGATGGATCTGTACATTGATGAAACAAACCTCTATAACAGAATGTTCCTTTATACCAAGCAGTTTGACTGGGAAAAGATGTGGGCGATTGCAGACGATATCACAGATGAAGACGCAATCCGTGCAAAAGCTCAGGACATTCTGGATACTTTTGAGATCGAAGGCGGCGGCACAATCGAAAAAGTATGGGATATGGCAAAATATGTGGTTGCCTTTGAGCAGTGGGTAAAAGACGAGCATCTTGGTATGATCGCTTCCCATTATGATGGCTTTGCTCAGGGCAAGGCCGGTGTTCTTGACAGTATGCTGATCCCGGCATTTTCCATGCTGATCAAGCAGGGAACTGCATGTGCGGTTGAGGGCGATATGAAGGTTGCCATGGCAATGAGCATTCTGAAAACAATTTCCGGAACCGGACAGCTTTCTGAGATGTATTCCATTGATTTTAATGATGATATCTGCATCATTGGTCATTCCGGAAGCGGCGATGCGGACATCTCTGACAAAAAACCGACCATGAAGATCGTGAAGGTGTTCCACGGCAAAACGGGCGGCGGATATCTGACACAGTTCTATCCGTATCTTGGACCGGTTACTTATCTTGCCATTACACAGGATAAGGACGGAAACTTCAAGTTCGTTGTGGCAGAAGGCGTAAATGAAGACGGGCCGATCCTTTCCTTTGGTGATACCAATATGAGAACACGCTTTACCTGCGGTGCAAGAGAGTTTGTAAACCGCTGGAGTGAAGCCGGTCCCACACATCATATGGCAGCAGCAACCGGAAGACACATTGACACGATTCTCAAGGTTGCAAAAATCTTTAACGTTCCGGTTGAGATCGTTACAAGATAAAATTGACTCTTCGTTTTGAGAAAGTATCTGATATTTACACATATTCAAAAACAACATCCCGCAGACCGGTCATGGTTCTGCGGGATGTTGTTTTGGCAGCATGGGAATCCATTACATAAAAACTTTTGCTGCACATGTGCTTTTGCCAGGAGCTGAGACAGCTATCTCAGCTCCTGGTGTTCTTTTTTCAGTTCGCGGTAAAGCTCCATGGAATTCCAGTGTACGGTAACAGGAGTGAGGACTGCTTTCAGATCAACGTTTTTCAGCTGATTGTCCCGGAAAAACTGAAGGAAAGCGTCCATCTGACTGTTGGAGAAATCTTTCATAACCAGCATTTCTTCGCTGAAGTTTTCTCCCATGGGAAACCTGGAACAGGGAGAAAATCCCGGAATTTCAAAAAGGTATCCCAGAGGATGAAACAAATCAGAAGCAGGCACTTCACGGACGTCAACGCCAGCTTTTCTCAGATATCGTCTGATCTGTCTGGTGCGTTCATCCTGCGAAAAATGATAAAGAAGAATCTGCGGTTTGGGGGCGGGATCCCTGTCCAGTGTGGATAAGTTCATGTTGTTAAGATCAAATGTGTTCAAAAAAATGCCTCCTGGTAGAATAATGGCGCAGTCAAAAATGTCTGCTGAGTTTACAGGTTTCTATACTACAGAATAGAAGAGGTTTTTCTCCATAAGATATTATCTCAGATAATTATCATGTCACACCGGTTCCTGTGTCTGCCTGCGGGCCGGGATGCGGATCTGCACCTCTGTACCCTGCCCCTGCCTGCTGGTATAGGTAAGTCCATAAGCCCTGCCGTACAGGATCTGAAGTCTCTGATGTGTGTTGTATACAGCAATGTTTGTGCCGCCGGAGGAAGAACCTGCGCTGTTTCCGGAAATGATTGTGGAAAGCTTTTCCGGAGGGATTCCAACGCCATCGTCTGAGATCAGAAGCACAATATCTTCCTGCTCCATCCAGCCGGTGAGAACGATTGTTCCGGCCTTGGTATCCTTTTCCAGAATGCCGTGAAGAACGCAGTTTTCTATCACAGGCTGTAAGGTAAGTTTTGGTATCTGATAATCTGTCAGCTCATCCGGAATATCAGAGATAAAGGAAATATTGTCATGATAGCGCATGTTCTGGATTTTCAGGTAAATAGAAACATGCTCTTCCTCTTCTCCTATGGTGCTGATGCTTTTTTTGCGGCTCAGTGTCAGCTTATAAAACCGGGAAAGGCTTTGTACAGCGCTGGAAATCTCTGAGGTTTGTCCCTGCAGCGCCATCCAGTTGATCATATCCATAGTATTATACAGAAAATGCGGATTGATCTGAGCCTGCAGAGAATTAAATTCTGCGATCCGAAGTTCTTCTGCCGCTTTCATCTGCTCGTCCATAAGCTGCTGTATTTTTCGAGTCATATAGTTATAGGTATCTACCAGATCACCAATCTCGTCATGATAAACAGGGCTTTCCATGGGAACCGGAGATCCCTGACGGACCTTGCTCATCTGCCGGATCACAGAGGAGATCCGGCTGCTTACAGACCGGGCCAGAAAATGAGCCATAACTGAGGCAAGCACCAGCACTGCAAGGTACATAAGGATATACTGGAACATGATAAAATTGCTTTGTTTTAAAAGAGAAGAAGAGGGCAGGACAGTTACCATGAACCAGCCGGGCTGTCGGATGTTATAAAATCCTGCATAAATCTTCTGGTCGAGGATCGTCCTTTCAATGAAACCGTTGGAAGCCATAAAGGAATCTTCAACAGTCTGGTAATCCAGAAGATAGATACCCGTCCCGGATTTATCAGAAGATGCCACAATGGCATTTCTTTCATTGATAATGTAAGAAACGCTGCCGTCCAGAGTCAGATTCCTTTTCAGCATTTGCGTCAGCTGATCTGAGGAGGAATAAAGGGCAATGTAAGCCTGATGGGCATTTCCCTGATAATAAAAAGTAGTGGAAACAATGTACGCCATATCTCCGAAGGTACTTTTTTCCCGTTCTCCCAGATAAAATTCCGGACAGTAGAGCTCGGATTTTCCTGTTCCCTGAAAGATTCCGTACCAGTAGGTGCCCTGAGCCAGGCTCATTGGCACAAAGTAGTCACTGGTCAGTTCATCGCGAAAAAGCTTAACGGATTCTGTTGGAAAATCCATGTAGATCTGAAGTCCGGTAATGGTCTGACCGTCAATAAGCTCCTGGGCTTTTTTCTGAAATGCTTCTGCATCCCGGGGATCCAGAAGCATCTGGAAAGGGGAATTGACTGGCTGGTGAAACAATGTTTCATAGAATCCAAGCTCTGTGATCTCCTCATAGGCATCCAGGATTTTCTGGATACGGGCCTCTATCAGAGGCGCGGCCTCGGAGGATGCATCCTGTTCTTTTCGGATGGTATCAGAGACAACCATGTCATACAGCCGGGTGTAGAAAAAGATTCCCACAATAAGTACCGGAATCGTAACAGCAATACTCAGTACAATGGTAAATTTTGATTGCAGATTCATATCTCCGTAAATCTGACGTATTTTTTTTAATAATCTTGTCATTTCAGATTTTTCTCCCTGTACTCAGACGGAGAAAGCCCGCTGTATTTACGAAAGCTTTTTCCAAAGTAATTGCCGTCGCTGTAGCCAACTCTGGATGAAATGTCTGAAATCCGGTATCTGGAGTCTTTTAGCAGCTGTTTGGCCTTTTCCATCCTGTACTCTGTAAGATATTGATTTAAGGTATGCCCGGTTTCGTTTTTGAAAAAGGTACATACATAGGAGGCAGAAAGAAAAACGTGTTCACTGATATCTTTGACAGAAAGTGTCTCATCCATGTAATGTTTTCCAATGTAGCTTTTGATCATATGGATGGTTGGATTCTCATGTGTCTGATTTCCCGCATGTTCCAAAAAGTCTTCAGTCTGCCGGCGAAGCGTCTGATGGAGCTCGGAAAAAGTAAAACATCTGTCAATGATCTCTGCAATGGGTTCTGCGTACACATCGTCTGTCTGAAGGTTCTGTTTCCGGGCCTTATCAAGGGTCAGGAACAGTTTATAATAGAGATCCTTTACAGCATTCTGGAACACTTTTGTATTTTCAGTAAAATATTCCTGAAGCTGATCCAGAAGAACAAAGGCAGATTCAGGAAGCCCGGAAGAAAGTGAGTCTGCAAACTCGCTTTCCGGTGATGCAGAAACGAGCTCAGGGGAGGACTTTGTGCTCTGGTTCAGTCTGTCAGGGGTCAGCAGTGTATTTTCCGGAAAAAAGAAACTGCTCTGCAAAAGAATCACAGCGGAGGCATAGGACTGATAGGCTTTTGCCATTCCGTATACAGTTTCTCCTGCTGCAATGGAAAATCTTCCCAGAACAGAAAGGCGCTGACAGATAAAGTCGCTGATTTCATGAAAGCACCGGATGGAAGGTTCTGTCTGTCCAAACAGGAAACACAGGAGATTCTGATGCTTTTTGTCTGTGTAAATAAAATTGATCTTTCTTTTTTCCAGAAAGTCAGACAGCTCCTGATAAAACATCTCCAGAGCAGACAGCTCCGGAAAGGTATTCATTCTTATAATAAAGGAAATAAAAAAAGTGGAGCTGTTTACAGTAAAACCAAGTTCTCCGAAAAGTCTGCGGGCAGTCTGAATATCAGGTAAAGCTGGAAGTGTCAGAAGCAGCGCCAGACGGGAGGCGGTTTCCATGGATTTCAGGACCTCTCCTCTTCGTGAGTGGCGTTTCTGTATGTAAAGATCAGCGGCTTCCCGGACTGCCTGGGAGACTTCGGAAGGATTCAGGGGCTTTTCGATATAGCTGACAGCTTTCAGACGAATGGCAGCTTTGAGATATTCTTTATCCGAATAGCCGCTCATAAAAACAGGAACAGAATCCGGAAGAAGCTTTTCCAGCCGTTCCAGCATGGTGATTCCGTTCATGCGAGGCATACGTACATCACACAAAATGATTTCGGGTTTGTAAAGACGGGCCTGTTCCAGACCGTGAATACCGTCGTCAGCCTGAATGATCTGATCAATGCCAAGGGATTTCCAGTCAATGGCGCTGATCAGCCCTGTACGGGTAAGCTCTTCATCGTCTACGATCAGTAATTTCATAGGATTCTCCTTGTTATAAGTAAAAGTCAGGTATAGTCTATCATATTTTTAACAGGAATACGAGAGAAAAAACAGCGGGTTTTGTGCAAATAAATGAAAATATATTACCCGGATTCAAAAGATATTCCCATTTTATAAAAAAATCACCAATGGTAAAATAGAATCAGTAAACAGATATGAAAAAGGAGGGGAAGAGCCGTGTCTGAATATGTTCTTGAGCTTAAAGGAATTACAAAGATTTTTCCGGGTGTAAAGGCATTGAATAATGTGCAGTTTCAGCTGAAACCCGGCGAGGTTCATGCGCTCATGGGCGAAAACGGCGCCGGAAAAAGTACGTTTATCAAGGTAATTACCGGTGTACATAAAGCAGAAGAGGGTGAAATGTTCCTGAACGGCAAAAAAGTGGA
>UMET01014527.1_pt1 | contig 34231 bp, 29 predicted proteins | sample 1964821 | NCBI WGS metagenome assembly UMET01 (sample SAMEA4836027, study PRJEB28245) | human gut metagenome | biome: gut microbiome; material: fecal sample | place: Denmark | collected 2008
GTCGTCTTTTGTCTTTCCTGTATATTCCAGTACTTTCTGTACGGACAAATCAGCCTCATCCAGAGCAAATCCCATATTGGCATACGCCTGCATATGCAGCAGCGCCAGTTCAAGATATTTGTAATTTCCTGACTGTTCATACCACTGATTGAGATTGTGAATGCTTTCATATACAGTTTCTTTCACTGTAATCCCTCTGTTATGAAGTGTTTCTAATGCATACATCATAACATAAGTTTCCCCGAAATTTCCTGTTTCTTCCAAAATTTTTCCTCTTTTCTTTATACGTCATTTTTGCCTTGTCACATGTCATGTATGCGTTTCATTTTCTGTCGATTTATTGCTACACTATAACAAAGAAAGGACGAATACTATGAAACTTGATTTAGCTAAACGCCTTGTAAATGCAAGAACCGAAAAAAACTTAACGCAGGAAAAGCTTTCTGAATTATCCGGTGTATCTGTCAGTGAGATCAGCCGTATTGAAAATGGAAGATATTCCGCAACTGTAGAAACTCTTTGCAGACTTTCCAATGCTCTTGATGTAGGATTAGATTCTCTTTTATATGATCTTTTCCCTAAAAATACCCATATACAAAATCCTGACATCCAAAAAGTTGTCTCTATCATGGAAACCATGGATGAAAAGCATGCAAAAAACGTAGCAGACATTGTATACATTTATGATCGTGGACACAAGAGCTAACTGTGCTGTCAGGTATTGCAGCAAAATAAGAATATACTTTTTTCACTGACTTTTACTCTACTGTCCTTAAAACAGCAAAAAATGTCCTCCAAAAAGGTATGATATAAAAATTTCTGTATTCCAGAAATTTTTATTATGCCTTTTTTTATTTTTTCTGTTTACACATTTTATTTTTTTCACTCTTTATAAGTTGTATCGCCGGTGAACAACAAAAACAATTACAACACATTTAAGGAGGACAAACAAATGGGTAAAATTGAAAAAGCAACACAGTGGATGATCGATCTGGCAAATAATCCGAAGCACGGGTATGACCAGGACAATCGATGGGGACCTGACTACGACTGTTCTTCTGCAGTTATCAGCGCATGGCAGGCAGCAGGTGTGCCAGTAAAATCAAAAGGAGCTAATACCACACATGATATGAAGCCTGTATTTATTTCCTGTGGCTTTAAGGATGTTCGCTCAAGTATCAAGTCCAATTCTTCTACAGGTTTAAAACGAGGTGATGTACTTCTGAACACAGAATCTCATGCCGCAATGTATATTGGTAATAACCAGTTGGTTCAGGCCAGCAAAAATGAACACGGCAATTATCATGGGGGAACACCCGGAGATCAGACTGGTAAAGAAATTTATATTCGTGATTATTATGATTTTCCGTGGAATTGTATTCTTCGTTATATGAATGACGATTCATCTGTAACCCCTCCGCCAAGCGGAAATGTTTATATCCGTCAGGGCCAGACTGCTGCAAATAAATTTGTAGGTGCAGGGCTTACTATTACAGGTGTACGTGATGCCGCTACCAAAAAGGCCGGTATTAAAGTTTTACAGAAAGCTATGAATCTGGATTATGGCGCCGGACTGGCTGTAGACGGTATCTGGGGATCTGCCACAGAAGCCGCCCTTGGAAAACACTATGTAAAATCAGGTGAAACTCAGTACATGGTAACTGCCTGCCAGATTCTTCTTCTGATACGAGGATTTAATCCTAAGGGAGTAGAGTATCCGGGTACCTTCGGAAGCGGATGTCTGGCTGCTGTGAAGAAATTCCAGACAAACATGAAACTTCCGGTTACAGGCATCTGCAATGCTGCAACTTTTATTAAGCTTGCAAAATAACCCCTTCCAGTAACGTACTCATTTTTCACGATCTTCTTTTTCCTTATTAAGATGTATTAAACCCAAAAGCGGATATTGCTCCCCTGCAATATCCGCTTTCATAATTTTAATCAATAAAAATCACTTATTCCTGTGTGCTCCAGTAATAGGTCTCCCCATTTTCATTTGTAACAGGATCTCCATTTATACCTGCATCATCGACGTCTTCCCATGATCCATAATTCACACCATTTTCATCATAATAATTGCCATCTTCTGCCTGTTGTATATGTACGGCATTTCCATCTTTATCATAAAGCATCGAACTGAATGCTCCTGGTCCATCTATAAATTCAATATTATTTTGCCCCTCATTTTCCTGCTCATCTGTGGAATCAGAATTACTATCTGGATTCTGGTTCTCCTGCCCCTGTGAATCGCTCTGGGGCTTATCGCTGCCATCTTCTGTTTTCTGGCTGTCTGAATCAGAGTTGTCCTCCTGGCTGTCCCATTGAGCTCTGTATTCTTCATCCCACAAAGCCTGAAGCCCTTCGCTGTCTTTTAACCAGAACAGTTTATTTTTCTCTTTCTCAGCAGAATCCTTCAGATAAAAAGCTTCGCCTCCGTCCTTCTCTTTACGCACATAAGAATCTTCCCAGTCTTCAGGAACCTTCAGTTCAATTTCTCCCATACGGAACACAAGCATACCATCATCTGTCTGCTCTACATATTCCCACTGAGGAGCTGAAGGCTGTGCCATCAGAACATTTCCTGTAATAAGACAGCAGCCTGCTCCTATTGCCAGAGCCATAAAAACTTTTCGTTTCATTTCGTGTTTCCTCCTTTTCTGATATTTCCAGAAATTCACACTGGAATCTCTACAGAAAGCTTTCCGATGTTATGTTACTCGAAATAAAATTAATATTTTCCATCTGTCCTGCAACTATGCAAAAATGTCTTTTTCCTTGCCCACAGGTTGATTTTTCTGGCTCCTCTGTGTATAATCCAAACTGTTAAAACAGAAATCTGATATCTGAAAACTATATATTCACACAGGAAGGAATTTTATGGACAGTATTATTTTTGATGTAGACGGAACTCTGTGGGATTCCACGGAAATTGTTGCAGAATCCTGGGACGAGTATCTGCACAGTAAAGAACATATGAATATAACAGTCACAGCCGAAAGGCTGATGGGACTTTTCGGTCAGCCGCTTCCGGATATTGCCGCTCAGTTATTGCCGGATCAGCCAAAAGCAGAACAGCTCCGGATCATAGATGCCTGCTGTCAGGCAGAACATGAAGCGCTTCTTAAAACCTGCGCTCCTCTTTATGAAGATCTGGAAAAGACTCTGAAAACTCTTTCTGAAAAATATCCTCTTTACATTGTCAGCAACTGTCAGGCAGGATATATTGAAGTATTTCTGAAATCTTCAGGGCTTGGAAAATATTTCAGAGGACATCTGTGCTTCGGCGATACAGGTCTGGAAAAACACGCTACGATCCTGAAGCTTATGGACACCTACCATCTGAAAGACACGGTATATGTAGGCGATACTATGGGGGATTTTCTTTCCTGCCACAAAGCCGGTATTCCCTTTGTGTTTGCCTCCTATGGTTTCGGAGATGTGCCGGAACCGGATTACAGGATCAGCAGGCCGACAGACCTGGTGAAGCTTTTTGCTTAAAAAACAGGGAAACTGTGATTTTATTGTAAATCACAGTCTCCCTGTTTTTATTATTCCCTTTTATTTCATCCTGATTATCTGTTCAGTTTTTCATGCATTTCTTTTTCAGATACCACATCAGTCCTGCCATAATAATTACAAGAACCACAATATATCCGATCTTTGCCGCAACGGTTGTGGTGTAGGAATCAATTAAGGTGACAATTCCGATCAGGATTAAAGCCACGCCTGAGCCCTTTGCCATTTTTGTCTCATCATATTTGGCTTTGCGAAGCTGGGCGTTTCCTCCCTTCATAAAAAAGTCTCCATGTCCTGTCAGAAGCAGAATCCCCACGATCAGAGAAGCTCCTGCAAGAATAAAATCAAAAGATCTGCTCATTTCTATGTTATTCCTCCATTATCTTTAGTAAAAGCATACGATCGGTACATTATAGTCAATAATGCTGTACAGAACTGCTGCATTTTCCGGCGGGAGATTGATACAGCCATGCGAACCGTTGGTCAGATAAATATCTCCTCCGAACGCATCTCTCCAGGGAGCATCATGGAATCCAATACCGCCGTCAAAGGGCATCCAGTAATCTACAGGCTCTTCATATTCATAGGTTCCATCCGGTTTTTTGTCTCCCCGGAGAACCGAAGGACTTGTCTTGGAATATAAGGTAAAAATACCTGCATGAGTCTGTCTGTCTGAATAGCTCATATTTCCGGATACAAACTCTGAATCAAAAATCAGAGAGCCTGACTGATAATAATACATATGCTGATTGCTGAGATCTACCTCAATATACGTATTTCCAAGATCATTTAAACCATGAGAATTAGCTGTCTGCTCATATATGGGTTCCCGTGTTGTCTGGGTTCCCGACTGAATTTCCTGGGCAAGCTGAGCTGCCTCCGCCGCCTGATCGATCGCCCAGCCGTAAACGGAGCTGTATACATAAACCGTCCGTCCACTGGTTGTATGAAATTCCCGTTCTGTGCCCACCGTGTTATAGGTTGCTGCAAGCTGTGCCACATAATCTGCAATGTGCTGGTGGAACGTATTGTCATCCATCAGAAGCTGGCCTTTTTCGTCAAACTGAAGCCAGTCCTTGATCGTGTTTCCGTCAAGCGTTGCTGTCTGGTCTCCAAAGGTATATGTGATGCTGGCCTTTGTATAATTATTGCAGGCCTCCAACGCTGACTGAAGCTCCGGGTCATTCTGAGTTACTTCTGCTGACACATATGCATCCGGCGCTGTTCCAAAATCAATAGACGCCTGTGTGTCAGCTACAGCCTGATCCAGGATCCTGTAAGCCTGTTTCACGTTAAGCTGGGTGCCTTCTGTTTCCGGCACGATCTGAAACTGATTATCCTTAAAAGCTACATAGGCGTTTTCCGGCGCTGTCTGATTCTCGGTTTTTGCACAGTTCAGAGCTGTAACCTGCTGCTGAAGCAGGGTTTTATCATAGGCCACATTTTCTGCCACCGTATAGCTTTTCTGTTCATAAAAACCTCTGATCCACTCATAGGGCTTCTGATTTTTCAGAAGCTGAAGTGTTTCCCCTGTGGACAGATACTGATAATTGATCTGCTCGCCTGTAATCATCTGAGGTTCCTGGTTTCTGGAAGATACCTGAATGGAATAATCCTGTACCTTATCTGCCAGAGCCGTTTCTACCTCGTATGCCGTCTTGCCTGAACAGTCGATTCCGTTGATCCAGGTTCCCTCAAAAAAGCGGTCAGAATAATAATAGGTCATTCCCGCATAAGCGCATCCTGCAACAACAACCGCCATGGCGGCTGCCAGCCCTGTGATCTTCAGGCCTTTATGCTTTTTCCTTTTATTTTCCGGAAGAAGCGCCAGCTTCTCTTCTATGTCATCCATCGGCACATATTTTACCGGCTGAGGTCTGGCTGATTTTAATTTTCCAGAAGCTTTTATATTACGGGAAAAATCCTGGGAACCTTCTTCTTCCGGCTCATCATATCCTTCTTCATCATATTCCCCGGGAGCATATTCCGTATCTTCGTCATGTTCTTCCTGTGAGCCGTACTCCTCTTCAGGATCATAGTCTTCCTCTGATTCGTACTCCTCCTCTGAATCATATGCTTCATCCGATTCGTATTCTTCTGAATCATATCTTTCTTCTGATTCGTATCCTTCTGTTTCAGACTCTCCGTTGTCCGGTTCGTATTTCCTTTGGGAACTGTTTCTCTCTTCCTCAGGATCTTTCATGATCTTGTCCATTGCCGCATTGATCTTATCTTCAATATCAATGTTTTCTCCGGGTCCGGACCCCACATCATTTCTTTTTTTCTTACTGCTCATCTATCTCCATTCTCCTAGACTGTAACATCAAAAAACTGCTGTTTGTGTATCGGATTTTTAATCTTTCATATTATAACATATTTCATGGTATTTGTACCATATCTGCCCTATGTTTTTTCGTAATATACCAGAATTTCCATAATTTTATTATAACAGCAGGCGCTACTTATATTGTATCCTGCGTTGTCTTTTTTATCCTTAATACACAAAAACCCTGAGCAGTACAAGGTTTCCCCGTATTGCTCAGAGTTTTATTCCAGATGGAGATTTTCAGATTTATCTTATTGACAGTTTCTGCCTGCGTTCCATCACAGTTTTTATGTTTTATTTTTCGATCAGAAGGGATTCTCCTGTCATTTCTTCCGGTTTTTCCATTCCCATAAGCTCGATCAGAGTCGGAATAATGTCAGCAAGACATCCGCCTTCCTTCAGAGTATATTTCGGATCTGCATTTACAAGAATAAACGGAACCGGATTTGTAGTGTGAGCAGTGAATGGTTCTCCTGTTTCATAATCAACAAGCTGCTCTGCATTTCCATGGTCTGCACAGATAAACATCTGACCGTTTACTTCCTTCAGAGCCTCTACAGCTCTTCCCACACATTCATCCACTGTCTCCACTGCCTTAACTGCTGCAGCTTCCACACCTGTATGACCTACCATATCCGGATTTGCAAAGTTAATGATCACAACATCGTATTTATCGGATCTGATAGCCTCAACCAGCTTATCGCAAACCTGAGGTGCGCTCATCTCCGGCTGAAGGTCATAGGTTGCAACCTTCGGAGATTTTACAAGGATTCTGTCCTCTCCCTTATTTGGCTCTTCTACGCCGCCATTAAAGAAGAAAGTAACATGTGCGTATTTTTCTGTCTCTGCAATACGAACCTGAGTCATATCATGTGCTGCCAGATATTCGCCAAAGGTATTGTGAAGCTGTACCTTGTTAAAGGCTACCATCTTATTCTGGATCGTATCATCATAATTTGTAAAGCATACAAAAGTCAGATCCAGTTTCTTCTCACGCTCAAAGCCTTTGAAATCATCGTCACAGAACGCTCTTGTAATCTCGCGGGCACGGTCCGGACGGAAGTTAAAGAATACAACAGAATCATGGTCCTGAACGGATGCAACCGGCTTTCCGTCTTTTTCGATCACAGTCGGAAGCACGAATTCATCTGTTTTTTCGTTGTCATAGGATGCCTGTACAGCCTGTGCCGCGTCTGTTCCCTTTACGCCTTCACCCTGGGTAAGAGCCTTGTAAGCAAGCTCTACACGATCCCAGCGGTTGTCTCTGTCCATTGCGTAATAACGTCCGGAAACAACGCCGATCTCACCTACGCCGATCTCATTCATCTTGGCCTGCAGCTCTTCAATATATCCTTTACCGGAAGCCGGAGGTGTATCACGGCCGTCCAGGAAGCAGTGAACGTAAACTTTTTTCAGTCCCTCTCTCTTTGCCATTTCCAGAAGTCCGTAAAGGTGTGTATTATGGCTGTGGACACCGCCGCCAGAAAGAAGTCCCATAAAATGAATTGCAGAATCATTGTCCTTTGCATTTTTCATTGCTGCCAGAAGCGCCTCATTCTTAAAGAAATCGCCGTCATTGATTTCTTTTGTGATTCTTGTAAGCTCCTGATATACAATACGTCCTGCACCCATATTCATATGTCCGACTTCGGAGTTGCCCATCTGGCCGTCCGGAAGTCCTACTGCCAGTCCGCTTGCATTTCCTTTTACAAAAGGATAGTCTGCCATCAGGCTGTCCATAACAGGAGTCTTTGCCTCATATACTGCGTTGCCGTCATGTCTGTCATTCAGTCCATAACCGTCAAGGATCATCAAAACAGTTGGTTTTTTGCTCATAATGTTCTCCTTTTTGTATAATTTCTCTGCATAAACGCAGAGTCTTACTTTACTTATTCTTACCTATTATATACTACCAAAAATCAGGAATTTTTCAAGGATTTTCCCGGAAAAATTCCCGGTATTTTATCTGGCGTCTGTCAGGCTGGCACACAGATCATGGCCGAATATCCAGGTCAGCAGCATACAAGTATCTGATCTTTTCTGTTATTCTCCATATACCCGGAGCATACTGGAGATTTTATGTACAAAGCTTCTTCCTGAAAGTTCCTCCATTGCTGTACGGAAATCTCCCTCCCGTACCTTTCCTGTGATGACTACAATCTCTGCGCTTTCATTTGTCTTTGCCTGCTTCTGGATAATCTGGGCCACGCTTACATGATATTTTGCAAAAACAGCAGTCATTTCTGCCAGAACACCGCAGCGATCTTCAACCTGGAGTCTGAGGAAATAGCAGTTCTGTGTATCGGCCATTTTTTTCACTGGTATTGTCTTATAGCAGGTACAGCCGATCCTTGCACAGCAGTCAGCCTTCATGTTGCGGGCAATATCAAAAATGTCTCCCACAACAGCGCTGGCTGTAGGAAGCTCTCCGGCTCCCCTTCCAAAGAACATGGCGTTTTCCACTGCATCTCCATTCACAAATACTGCATTATAAGAATCGTTCACTGAAGCAAGAGGATGTGTGCTTGGAATCAGCATCGGGCATACGTAAGCCTCAATCCCTTCCTCTGTGTTTCTGGCAACCCCCAGAAGTTTTATATCACAGCCCATTTCTTTTGCATAAGAGATATCTTTTGCTGAAATTTTTGTAATTCCTTCAATATATACGTCGTCAAAAACAACTCTGGAGTTAAATGCAACTGAGGCTAAAATTGCAACCTTGCGTCCTGCATCAAGACCTTCAATATCTGCTGTAGGATCTGCTTCCGCATAGCCAAGCTCCGTGGCAAGAGCCAGAGCCTCCTTAAACTCCATTTTATCCTGGGTCATTTTTGTAAGTATAAAATTGGTGGTTCCATTTACAATTCCCATAACCTCTTTCATGTGATTGCCTGCCAGACACTGCTTCAGAGGACGGATAATCGGAATCCCGCCTGCCACTGCCGCCTCAAACAGAAAATCCACCTGATGTGTTTCTGCTGTATCAAGAAGTTCTTTTCCGTATACAGCGATCAGATCCTTATTTGCAGAAACCACATGTTTTCCGGCTTCAAGCGCTTCCAGAATACAGGTTCTGGCAGGCTCAATTCCTCCCATCAGCTCTATAATAATATCAATATCCGGATCATTGACAATTTCTTCCCAGTTGTTTGTAAGCACAGAAGGATCTTCCACCTTTGCCGCCGCCTTTTCCAGATTCCGAACCATGATCTTTTTGATCCGGACAACACTTCCAAGCTTGGCTTCCATCTCCTCTTCCTGATTTTTCAGTACCTTATAAACTCCTGTTCCCACTGTTCCAAACCCAAGAAGGGCTGCATGAATCACCTTTTTCTCCATAAAAAAACTCCTCTCTTTCTCTGACATATGGATGTTTTTTTAATAGTAGACTGCCAGAGGACATTTGTCAAGTAACGTGTTAAAGTTTATGCTGAATTTCCCTTAAAATCCATCTGTAATTACATTTACGCAAAAACACCGCAGAACATTCCGGTCCCGAAATTGTGTTTCCAGAACCGGATATTCTGCGGTGTTTTTATTGGTTAAATATACAGTTGATACTTATTTGTAGTTTACGATCTTTCCGAACTCTTCTTTCAGAGAAGCGCCGCCAACAAGACCTCCGTCGATATCGTTCTGTACGAACAGTTCCGGAGCAGTTGCAGCATTTACAGATCCGCCGTACTGGATACGGATTGCTTCTGCTGTTGCTTCATCATAGATTTCAGCGATGCATGCACGGATTCCTGCGCAAACTTCCTGAGCCTGCTCAGTTGTAGCTGTTTTTCCAGTTCCGATAGCCCAGATCGGCTCGTAAGCGATCACTGCAGTTTTTGCCTGATCTGCTGTTACGTTCTGGAAACCAACCTTAACCTGCTGACGGATGAAATCCATTGTCACGCCCTGCTCTCTCTGATCAAGAGTCTCGCCGCAGCACATGATCGGAGTAATTCCGTGCTCAAAAGCTTTCAGCATTTTTTTGTTTACAGTCTCGTTTGTCTCTGCAAAATATTCTCTTCTCTCAGAATGTCCGAGAACAACATATTTTACGCCTGCATCTGTGAGCATAGCCGGAGAAATCTCGCCTGTGTAAGCGCCTTTCTCTTCAAAGTACATGTTCTCTGCGCCGATCTGGATATTTGTTCCTTTGCAAGCCTCTACAACCGGGATAATGTCAATAGCCGGAACGCAGAATACTACGTCAACTTCTTCATTATTTACAAGCGGTTTCAGAGTTTCTACTAATTTAACTGCTTCGCTGGGAGTCATGTTCATTTTCCAGTTACCAGCGATAATTTTCTTTCTTGCCATTTTTATTTTCTCCTATCTTGTTAAAATTATCTTATATCTGATCTGCCGTCGTAAAACAGGGATTATCATGATTCTCCTCTTCTGCAGGGGAAATCGATTCGCTGCAATACGATTGCCATTTCCCGTGTATTCCCTCAACCAGGCTCGTTTTTGCCTGCTAAGGTATGGAAATGGTCTCGCACTAAATTCACACTAAATCCGGAACTTCACTCTCGCTCGTCCTCATTAAGTGTTTTATTTATCGTTAGCTGCTGCTACGCCCGGCAGTTCCTTACCTTCCAGGAATTCCAGAGAAGCGCCGCCGCCTGTGGAAATGTGGCTCATTTTGTCACCAAATCCAAGCTGGTTTACTGCTGCTGCAGAGTCACCGCCGCCGATGATTGTTGTTGCGTCTGTTTCTGCAAGAGCTTTTGCTACAGCGATTGTACCTTTTGCAAGAACCGGATTCTCAAATACGCCCATCGGTCCGTTCCATACAACAGTCTTGGCTGTTTTAGCAGCCTCTGCATAAATCTCTGCTGTCTTCGGTCCTATATCAAGTCCGAGTACGTCTGCCGGAATTGCATCACAGTCAACATACTCAGCCGGGATCTCAGCATCGATCGGGTTCGGGAAAGATTTTGCGATAGCAGTATCTACAGGAAGAAGAAGTTTCTTGCCAAGTTTCTCTGCTTTTTCGATCATTTCCTTGCAGTAGTCAAGTTTGGTATCGTCTACAAGAGAAGCGCCTACTTCAAGACCTTTTGCTTTAAGGAAAGTATAAGCCATACCGCCGCCGATGATGAGAGTATCGCATTTCTCAAGAAGGTTGGAGATTACGTTCAGTTTATCAGCAACCTTTGCGCCGCCAAGGATAGCAACAAACGGTCTTACCGGAGTTTCTACTGCTTTTCCAAGGAAGTCGATTTCTTTCTGCATCAGGTATCCTACTACACAGGTGTCGATGAATTCTGTAACACCAACATTGGAGCAGTGTGCTCTGTGAGCAGTTCCGAATGCATCATTTACGAATACGTCTGCAAGGGAAGCAAGATCCTTGCTGAAAGCTTCTCCGTTCTTTGTTTCTTCTGCACGATAACGTGTATTTTCAAGAAGAACGATTTCTCCGTCGTTCATAGCGTCTACTGCTGCTTTTACTGTGTCGTCAACAACAACAGGGCTTGCAACAAATTTTACTTCCTGTCCAAGAAGCTCAGAAAGACGAACTGCTACAGGTGCAAGAGAAAGCTCCGGCTTCGGTTCTCCCTTCGGTTTTCCCAGGTGAGAGCAGAGAATGATCTTTCCGCCGTCAGCAACCAGTTTCTTAATAGTAGGAAGAGCTGCCACAAGACGGTTTTCGTCTGTGATCTTTCCCTCTTTCAGCGGCACGTTAAAGTCGCATCTTACCAGAACCTTCTGGCCTTTTACATTGATATCATCAACAGATTTTTTATTTAATCCCATGATCCTATAACCTCCGAATTTTAATAAAAAAGGAATCCGGCCCTAATCAGACCGGACCCCTTACTGAGTCTATTTCATTCTTTCGTATGAAACAATTATGCTCCGAGAAGTTTGCCAAAGTGTTTGATTGTACGAACCATCTGGCTTGTGTAGGAGTTCTCGTTGTCATACCAGGAAACTACCTGTACCTGAGTTGTTCCGTTATCAAGCGGAAGAACCATAGTCTGAGTAGCATCGAACAGAGAACCGTATTTCATTCCTACGATATCGCTGGATACGATCTCGTCTTCGTTGTATCCGAAGGACTCGTTGGAAGCTGCTTTCATAGCTGCGTTGATCTGCTCTTTTGTTACATTTCCTTCAACAACTGCTGTAAGGATTGTAGTAGAACCTGTTGGGGTTGGAACACGCTGTGCAGCACCGATGAGCTTGCCGTTCAGTTCCGGAATAACAAGACCGATAGCTTTTGCAGCACCTGTGCTGTTCGGAACGATATTAACTGCAGCTGCACGGGATCTTCTCAGATCGCCTTTTCTCTGCGGTCCGTCAAGTGTCATCTGATCGCCTGTGTAAGCGTGGATTGTGCACATGATACCTGTCTTGATAGCTGCAAGATCGTTAAGAGCTTTTGCCATCGGAGCAAGGCAGTTTGTTGTGCAGGATGCAGCGGAGATGATCTTGTCTTCGCTTGTAAGACCTTCGTGGTTTACATTGTAAACGATTGTCTTAAGGTCGTTTCCTGCCGGAGCGGAAATGATAACGTGTTTAGCGCCAGCATCGATATGAGCCTGAGCTTTATCTTTGGATGTGTAGAATCCTGTACACTCAAGAACAACGTCTACGCCGATCTCTCCCCAAGGAAGCTCTGCAGCGTTAGCTTTTGCATAGATTTTGATTTCTTTTCCATCAACTGTGATAGAGTCTTCTCCAGCCTCTACTTTGTCACACAGTTCATATCTGCCCTGTGTAGAGTCATATTTTAATAAGTGAGCCAGCATTTTCGGGGAAGTAAGGTCGTTGATAGCAACGATTTCAAATCCTTCTGCTCCAAACATCTGACGGAAAGCCAGACGACCGATACGGCCAAATCCATTAATTGCAACTTTTACTGCCATGATAAATTCCTCCTATGAATTAAATGGTTGATTATGGCGCTCCCTCTATTGTTAAAGAAACGTCAACCTGAACATATTGTATCGAATCTCATACAAAAATTCAAGACTATTTTGGAAAAAACATTACAAAAAAAGTAAATCTCTGTGCTATAATCGGCTTATAACATACATAACGGAGGGTTTCTATGAAAAACAGCATTTTATGGGACTGTCATATGCACTCTTCTTTTTCTGCCGATTCCGACACAGACATGGAAAATATGATCAAAAACGCTATATCACGGGGACTTGAGGGTGTCTGCTTTACCGAACATCTGGATCCGGACTATCCGCCCACCCCGGATCAGCAGGTTTTTCATCTGGAAGTGGAGGCATATGCAGACAGGCTTGCTTTTTTAAAAGAAAAATACAAAGACAGTATTACGGTGAATTTCGGTATTGAATACGGGCTTCAGCCCCATCTGAAAAAACATTTCAGCGAACAGTTAAGCAGATTTCCCTTTGATTTTGTCATTGGTTCCTCTCATGTCGTTCACGGTCAGGACCCTTATTACGGGGAATATTTTAAAAACCGTGAGGAAGCCCGGGGCTACAGAGAATATTTTGAATCAATTCTGGAAAATCTGGATGTGTTCTCAGAAATGGATGTATACGGACATATCGACTATATTGTACGCTACGGCCCAAACAAAAATCTTTATTACAGCTATGAACGATATCAGGATATTCTTGACGAAATACTTCGTACTCTGGTCCGTAAAAATATCGGGATTGAACTGAATACAGGCGGTTATCATTATGGTCTTGGAGAACCCAATCCCTGCACTGCAGTGATCCGCCGTTACCGCCAGCTGGGAGGCGAGATTATTACAGTTGGCGCAGATGCCCATTCTCCGGAAAAAATAGCTTTTGCCTTTGACAAGGCTACAGATGTTCTGATTGACTGCGGTTTCCGGTATTATACCATCTTCAAAAACAGAACGCCGGAATTTATCCCTCTAAAATAAGTGATCATCAACTGCAGCTTTTGCTTTTTCCCTGCTGCAAAAGCTGCATCGTCTGTGCATCATTCCAATTTCCATATACAATAATAAGGAAGTTTCTCAACACAGATATCGTCTCTGTACTGCCGACATAAAACGTCTGTGCTGATTCTGCACTCTCTTTCTGTGTGCATCCTGCAAAAACAACATAACGCGGATTTTGTCCATAGAATTTTTATATGATTCATTTCTGTTCACAGGTCACCATAATTCATCTCTGCCTGATCGTTTACTCTGGCATACTTGACATTTCACTACTACCCTTGTAAGATTACTATAAAACCTGTCAGACAATACTGAAAAACAGGCGAAAAATTGTATTTTAAAACAACTAATTGTGTTGGAAAATCAGCGAAATCCCATTATTTTTGTAGAAGAAAATATTTTCTGCTGATTCTCATGATAAGCAAAGGAGAATGATTATGGCAAAGAAAAGACTCCAGAAAAAGAAAGCTGCGGCAAAGGCTGAAGCAGAACGTATAAAAACTGCTTCCGGCTCTGTACAACATAGTAATGCAAAACTTGAAACGAAAAAAACAGAGGTTGAAAAAATCGCCACCTCCAAAACAGAGCCCGTTAAGGTTGAAACAAAGAAGACTGAGCCTGTTAAGGTCTCTACCTCTAAAACTGAGCCTGTTAAGGTCGAAACCAAGAAGACTGAGTCCGTTAAAGTCTCTACCTCTAAAACTGAGCCTGTTAAGGTGGAAACAAAGAAGACCGAGCCCGTTAAAGTCTCTACCTCTAAAACTGAGCCTGTTAAGGTCGAAACAAAGAAGACCGAGCCTGTTAAAGTCTCTACCTCTAAAACTGAGCCCATTAAGGTCGAAACAAAGAATACCGAGCCTGTTAAGGTCGAAACAAAGAAGACTGAGCCTGTTAAAATTCCGGCTGTGGAAAAAGATACGGCTGTCTATCAGGAGCGTCTGAACCGTCATATGGATGAACTGAAATGGCTGTACTGTGAGCTTTACCAGGATGATCCTCAGGTTATGGAGCATCTCACTCAGCTTCTTGACGGGCTGAAAGGTTTTTATGATGCGCGAAACGCAGATCTGAAGGCTTCTGATCTTTCCCGCGAAAAAGATCCACGTTGGTATAAGCGCAACGATCTTACTGGAATGATGATGTATGTAAACTCCTTTGCCAAAACCCTGAGCGGTCTGGAAGGCAGGCTGGATTATGTACAGGAGTGTAATGTCAACTATCTTCATCTGATGCCGCTTCTGGCCTCTCCGAAAGGCCGCAGTGACGGCGGATACGCTGTTTCGGATTTTCGTTCTGTTCAGCCAGAGCTTGGAACTATGGATGAATTTTCTCACCTGACCTCAGAATGTCATAAACGCGGAATCAGTGTATGCCTTGATTTCGTTATGAATCATACCTCTGAAGAGCATGAGTGGGCAAAGCGTGCCCGCGCCGGGGAAAAAGAATATGAGGATCGTTATTTCTTCTTTGATTCCTATGATATTCCTGCGCTTTATGAAAAAACCTGTCCTGAAGTATTCCCCACCACTGCTCCGGGAAACTTTACCTGGCTGGAAGATATCCGGAAGCATGTTATGACTACTTTTTATCCCTACCAGTGGGATCTGAATTACCGCAATCCTGTAGTTCTTAATGAAATGGTCTTTAATATGCTTTATCTTGCAAATCAGGGCGTTGATATTATACGGCTTGACGCAGTTCCCTATATCTGGAAACAGCTTGGAACCAACTGCCGCAATCTCCCCCAGGTACACACCATTGTCCGCATCATGCGTATGATCTGTGAGATTGTCTGCCCCGGTGTGCTTTTACTTGGTGAAGTTGTTATGTCCCCGGAAAAAGTAGTTCCTTATTTCGGAACTGTTGAAAAACCGGAATGTCATCTTCTTTACAATGTGACAACCATGGCAACTACCTGGCACACTGTTGCAACCAGAGACGTCTCCCTTCTGCGCCGCCAGCTTGATATTGTTGCTGAACTGCCCCGCGATTATGTTTTCCAGAACTATCTCCGCTGTCATGACGACATCGGCTGGGGACTTGATTATGATTTTCTGAGCTGCTCCGGAATTCAGGAGATTCCTCATAAAAAATACCTGAACGCCTTCCTCACCGGAAGCTATCCGGACTCCTTTGCAAGAGGAGAACTGTACAATGATGATCCAAGGCTTGGAGATGCCCGTCTCTGCGGAACAACTGCTTCTCTGTGCGGCATCGAGCGCTTCGGATTTGAAAGAAACGAAGACGGAGTAAACCGGGGAATCCGATACGACATTACGCTCCATGCCTTTATGCTTTCTCAGTCAGGAATTCCTGTCATTTACAGCGGTGATGAAATCGGTCAGCTGAATGATTATTCTTACAGAGAAGATCCGGAAAAGGCAGAGGATTCCCGCTATCTCCACAGAGGTGATTTTAACTGGGAACTTGCTGAAAACCGTAAAAAGCCTGAAACTGTACAGGGAAAACTGTTTCCTGCCCTTGATCATCTGGAAAAAATCAGAAAAGAGCATACTGTATTTAACAGCGACACCGCCCTTCGCACCATTGATACATGGGATTCTTCTGTTCTTGCTCTTGTACGCGAGAATGAAGAAGAAAAATTCATCGGAATCTATAATTTCAGCGAATATGATAAGGTCGCATGGATCAATGAAGAAGACGGTATATATACAGATCTGATCTCCGGGCGTAAAATGGAAGCCAAAGGAGTTCAGATACCTGCTTTTGGATGCTTCTGGCTTTGCAGAAAAAAATAATCTGTCTGACAGACTGTGCCTTTTCAGACAGGAGACAAAAGAGAACAGGCCTGACACGATTTCGCTGTCAGGTCTGTTCTCCTTTTACACAAAATAAAACCGGGCTTTTATCTTTCCACAATTTTCACTCTGTTATTTTCTCAAAATGAATTCCGGACTTTTTACTACATATTCACTTTCTCTGTAACAGGCACCTCTCTCACCTTTTTACTCTGCCAGTTCTCTGACCGCCTCTATCCCTGTCCGTATCTCTTCTTCTGTATTAAAATGGCTGAAGCTGAAGCGTACTGCTCCCTGCGCTTCAGTTCCCAGCGCCTGGTGCATCAAAGGGGCACAGTGAGCCCCGGTTCTTGTGGCAATGCCATAATCCATATACAGGGCATCTCCCACTTCACCAGAATCATAATCCCTGATATTCAAGGTTACTATGGCGCAGCGGTTCATGGTACGGAAATCCCCATAAACCTTCACTCCCGGAATATCTCTGACTCCCAGATAGAACTGCTTCATCAGAGCCTGCTCTTTTGCGCGTATGGAAGCAATCCCCTGCCGATTCAGATAGTCCACAGCAGCCCCAAGTCCTGCCAGACCGTGTCCGTTCAGGGTTCCTGCCTCCAGAACAACAGGCATTTGTGAAGGATGTTGTTTCTCAAAGGTCTTTATGCCGCTTCCGCCGGACTTCAATGGACGAACATACACCCCTGTCCTCACATATATACCTCCTGTTCCCTGGGGGCCCAGAAGTCCCTTGTGTCCGGTAAAGCAGAGAATATCAATATTCATCTTCTGAACGTCAATATCAAATACTCCGGCAGTCTGGGAGACATCCACCACAAAAAGAATCCCCCTCTCCCTTGCTGCTGCGCCAATTTTTTGAATATCCGGTACATTACCTGTAAGATTTGAGCCATGGGTACAGATAAAGGCCTTTGTATTGGGACGGACTGCACGGATAAAATCTCTCGGGTAAACCATTCCGTACTCATCACAGGGAAGGATTGTCACTTCCACACCTTTTTCTTCCATCTCATAGAGAGGACGAAGCACGGAATTGTGTTCCAGAACCGTAGTAATCACATGGTCTCCCGGCTTCAGGATTCCTTTGATCGCAGTGTTCAGGCTCTCTGTGGAATTTAAAGTAAAAGCGATCCTGGACGGATCCTCTCCATGAAAAAAATCTGCAACCCTTTCCCTGACTCCATAAATATTCCGGGAAGCATCAAGGGACGCCTCATGGGCGCCCCTTCCTGCATTTCCCAGAGAATTCAAAGCCTGTGCCACCGCACGAACCACTGTTTCCGGTTTATGAATGGTGGTGGCTGCATTATCAAAATAAATCATAACGCATCTCCTCTGTTCTATATGTTTCTGCCGCAAAGCGCAGCCCCGATGGCTCCTGCATATCGGCATTCCGGTCCTGTAAGCACAGGAGATCCAAGCTTCTGTTCCAGGATTTCCTGCAGATAACCGCATTCACACAGGCCTCCGGTAAGAAATACTTCTCCGGCTCCCACATTCATCTTACTGCACTGGGAGACTACTTTATCCGCAATAGAATTTACCACTGCAAAAGCAATATTTTCCTTTTTCTCCCCCTGACCGATCAGGCTGATCACCTCAGATTCTGCAAAAACCGTGCACATGGAGCTGATTTTTACATCCTGGCCTCCGATGTCAATGACTGTCATATCTTTTTTCTTATGAAGCCATACTGCGCCTCTGGCATGGCAGGTAATCTCAGTTACGGTTTTGTCTGCATAGGGTACAGATACCCTTCCATAGCCGGTAGCCACAACCTTTGCGCAGGCAGATCCAATGTCTATTCCAATATATTCCATGATCGCCTGTTTCCTTGTTTTTATAATTTCATCCAGACTTTCTGTTCCACCACAATATTCAGACTTTCCACCTTGTGCTTATACTTTTCATAATCCTCTTCCGGCATTTTCCAGGCAAGTCCGCAGCCTGCTGTGATCTCCCTCGGAACCGGAATCAGACGTCCGGGTATCTTATTCTGACCGCACTTTTTTTCCATGGACATGGCTGCCGTTGTAGTGGAAAAAGTCAGTACCACACAGGGCTTTTTTTCTCTTATCATGGTTTGACGATCAGGGATGCCTGGCTCATTTTTTCTGCGATCACATACATATTTGTCACACTTCCCACCTGAAGCTTTTCTGACAGTCCGTAAAAATTCAGGCAGGTTCCACAGGCAAGGATCTCCACTCCCTGAGCCTCCAGACTCTTCAGATCCTCCAGTGTGGGCGCATCCTCACAGACCAGCTTCACTCCGCCATTATAAAACAGTATGGTAGAAGGAAGCTGTTCCTGCTGAGAAAGTGCATAAATATAGCTTTTCATCAACGCTGTTCCAAGCTCCGGATCTCCCTCTCCCATACACTGAGAGGAAATTACCACTACCGTGTTCTTACGTCTCATGTCCGGAATACAGGAAGTCGCCTGTTCCTGCATCTGCCCTGCCCCTTCTTCCGTCACATGGATCTCAACACGGAATTTCTTTTCCTCCAGCTTTTCAGAAAAAACCGAATAACCGCTGCTCTTTCCCAGCTTTGTCAGATTCTGAACTGCGATCTCATTGTCTACAAAGATTTCTACTGTGCCTCCCTGCGCTTTCAGCTCTTCTATAACCTTTTTTGTTTTTACTACAGGGATCGGACAGGCATCTCCCATTGCATCTACTGTTTTTTTCATAACCATATCCACCTTTCTTTTCTTTCAATTTTATTTAGACTGACTGACTATCTCCGGGAATACCTCCGGACAGATATTTTCTTCTGTTCAGCCGCCTCACCACTGGCATTGCTCTGTTTCCTTACATCTTATGGCAGCAGCGCTCCGCATCCTCTTGTTCAGATTACTGTTCATACAGCCTGTTTCCTTACACACTATGGCAGCAGCGCTCCGCTCACTTCTGATATGCCTTCAGAAACTTTATAAATTCCCCTGCACATTCTTTTAAAATATAGTTTTTCTGGTACACAATATAAAATTCCCTTCCGGCAAATTCCTCCGGCAGACTGAATTGAAGAAGCCGCCTGGATTCCACATAATCCTTCACAGCCTTTTCGGATACAATGGAAATTCCCAGACCTCCTGCCACCAGATTTTTAATTGATTCCTGATCATTGATTCTGGCTGCAACGTGAAGTTTTTCTTCCTTGATCCCCATTTTTTCCAGAAATCTTCCTGCGCTTTTCCCGCTTCCGCTGCCCTTCTCACGAAGTATCACCGGCTCCTGAAACAGGCATTCCACAGGCATTTCTTTCTGCTCCTTCATTCTGAGAAACTTTTCTTTTACAGGAGTGATCACCACCAGCCTGTCCCGGTAAAACTGTTCAAATGCCAGAAGCTCGTCCTCAGTTTTCATTCCAACCAGCCCAAGATCATAAGTTCCTTTATGTACCTCGTCAATCACCTTCTGGCTGTCCATCTGATCAATGGAAAAATATACATTTTCGTGTTCTTTTCCAAAAGCAGGAAGTACCTCCGGCAAAATATAGGCGGAAGGTATGGTAGAAACTCCCATGCGGATAACCTCTGCCTCCCGGCCGTTCCAGCTGTTTATCAGATCATCCCGAAGCTTCAGGATATTCTGGGCGCAAACAAAAAACTCCTGTCCTCTCCGGGTCACCTCAAAGTTTTTGGCAGTGCGGATGATCAGCCTGGTATGCAGCTCTTCTTCCAGATTCTTCAGATGAATGCTGATGGTAGGCTGAGAAATCCCCAGAGCCTCCGCAGCCGTTGTTAGATTTTTATATTTTACAATGGCAATATATGATTCTAACTGTTTAAATTCCATAATCCTTAACCTTTCTTTTTGTATTTTATCATGTATTATTAATATATGCAATGATTGTATTGTATTTTTTAATTATTGATAAAAACCGGATGCCGGTCACAGTTTACTATCCTGCAAGATATTTTGGCATGTATATGGCAAAATACCGAGACATACAGGACAAAATGCCATCAACGAAATTGATCTGGAATACAATTTGGGTCAAGCTACTGCAAAGGTCGTAAACAGTAACAGAAAATGTACAAACGCAAAATCCGCATAATAAAGTCCGTAAAATACTCACATAAAAGCTTCCCCCACCTCATATGTTTTTCATCCACAAAAAAGGATCCCCAACAATTCTGAAGAGGATCCTGTTCATTTTATGAAATTTTTCCGTTTTGAAGCTTTGTAAGAAAAGAAGCAACCGGTCCGGGATTTTCTTTATCCAGTGACCGCGCGTAAATATTCCGTATCCAACCGGTGATCACATCAATAAGAACCGGCGCAAAGGTCATGAGGATAAACACCAGAATGATCATACCAAAGTCCAGAGAACCAAGAGAAAGTAATTTCTGGAAAATAACTGCTGCAGCAAAGAAAATAAACTGCATTCCATAAATAATTACTTTTCTGTAACGGTTCAAAGGCGCATATACGGTTTTCAGAGCTGCCATATAGTTCCATCCGGTTACCAGCACACAGGCTGTATTCAGCATGGCGTTGGAATGATATACATTCTGACATACCAGCATGATGGTAAACACACAGGAGCTTATTGTGATCGCTGCAGGAAACGCATTCAAAAATACATGCCGAAGGAAAGTATGATCGATCTTATCATAGTTATTTTCCTGAGCAAGAAGGAACGTAGGAATACCTACTGCACAGGCGCTGATAAGAGACATCTGTATTGGTTCAAAGGGATATGCATTTCCAAAAAAGATAGTCAAAATAGACAGCATAACGGAAAACATGGTTTTGATCAGGAACATGGACGCTGCAGTACGGATATTGTTTACTACCCGTCGGCCCTGATTTACAATATGGGGCATGGATGCAAAATTAGAATCCAGCAGCACCACATTTGCAATATTCTTGGCCGCATCGCTTCCCTGAGCCATCGCAATACTGCAGTCAGCTTCTTTCAGCGCAAGAACATCATTCACACCGTCCCCGGTCATGGCAACTGTATGGCCCTGGCTTTTAAGCGCCTGAACCATCTGCTTTTTCTGCTGAGGTGTTACACGGCCAAATACGCTGTACTCTGAAACTGCGCGCTGTACATCCTGTTCTGTAAGAAGCGTAGTGGCATCCACATACTGATCTGCATTTTTCAGCCCGGCGCGTCTTGCAATAGCTGCTACGGTTACAGGATCGTCTCCTGAAATCACTTTCAGATCAACCTCCTGGCTGTCAAAAAACTTCAGGGTATCAGGCGCTTCCTCACGGATCACATCTGTCAGAAGCAAAAATGCCACCGGTTCCAGATTTTTTGGAAGCTCCGTGCCTTCGGATTTTTCCGGACTGTGGGCCAGAACAAGTACCCTCAGCCCCTCTTCTGCGTATTTCTGAGCCTGACTGATCATGTCCTGATTATTTTCCGGAAAAAGAAACTGCACGGCTCCCATAAGATAGGTGCCTTTTTCTGCAAACACTGCTCCGCTGTATTTCCGGTCTGAAGAAAACGGTATCACATGCTCGCAGGCCATAACAGGTCTTGCCGGAAAACGTTTCCTGAGAGCATTTGCAGTAGCGTTCTCATCACGCAGTACATGCATAAGGCTGCACATGATCTCTTCGATTTCCTTCAGATCAGCGGCTTTTGGTTCATCTGAAACCAGTTCTGCCTGTTTCCCGCTTTCTGTCTCTGCAATATTTTCTGGTTCTGTTATTTTTTCTGTATTTTCTGGTTCTGCCGCTTCTTCCTGTCCCGTTTTTTCCGTCACAGACGCTTCCTGCCGGGATAACGCTTCCGCCGCAGCTCCTTCTTCCATCTGACTTTCCCCGGACGCCTGATATTCCTTACTTCGGATAAACGGCTCTACACGCTCCACGCACATACTGCCTTCTGTAATGGTTCCGGTTTTATCCAGACAGAGAGTATCTACTCTTGCCAGAGTTTCAATACAGTACAGCTCCTGTACCAAAGTTTTTTTGTTTGCAAGTACAAGCGCTCCCAGGGTCAGAGCCACACTTGTCAGAAGTACAAGCCCCTCCGGGATCATTCCCAGTACGCCTGCAACCATACTTACAATGGAATCTCTGAAGCTGTCGCCCACCATATAATACTGTTTATAAAACAGCATAGCTCCGATAGGCACAATAATAATACTGATCACCTTAAGGATAATATTCAGAGAGTTTCTCAGCTCTGAATTATGACGTTTAAATTCTTTTGCCTCACTGGTGATCTGAGAAGCATAGTTATCTTTTCCTACATGGATGATCTGGCAGGAAGCCTCACCGGAGGTTACAAAGCTTCCTGAAAACAGCTCGTCTCCCGGATTCTTTGGAAGGTTGTCTGCCTCTCCTGTTAAAAGGGATTCGTTTACCTCCAGGCTTCCTTCCAGTATCCTGGCGTCTGCAGGCACCTGATCTCCTGTTTTCAGGCACACAACATCATCCAGAACAAGCTCTTCTGTAGGAACTGTCCATTTCTTTCCTTCTCTCAGAACAATGGACTTTTTAGCTGTGAGAATCGCCAGCTTGTCGATTGTTTTTTTTGCCCGGATCTCCTGTGCGATTCCGATCAGCGTGTTGATAATAATGATACAAACAAAAAACGCATTTTTAAACGAGCCTACCATAAGAACCAGAACAAGCAGTACAAGGTTCAGAAAGTTAAAAAATGTCAGGGTATTTTCTTTTACGATCTGCTTGTAGGTTCTGGTATTGGGATTTTCATCAGCATTTGTCTGTCCTGCTTCAATCCTCTCTTTTACCTGTTCCTCTGTAAGTCCAGTCAAACTTCCACCTCGCAATATCATTTTATAATATAAGCAGAGCAAGGCTGCAACAGCAGCCTCCGGTTCTGTCCCTTATGGAACATTCCGGATTCTGTCTGTCACAGCCTTTTTTCTTAATACTCTTCCTCTGCTTCCTCTTCGCCTTCATGAATATCGGATTTTGGCTTGGAAAGCCCCTCGATCACAATGTGGTTCTTCTGAGCATAATCCCAGAGAGCTGCGTGAATGGCTTCCTCTGCAAGAAGTGAACAGTGAACCTTTACCGGCGGAAGTCCGTCAAGAGCCTCCATAACCGCTTTATTTGTCACCTTCATAGCCTCTTCAATGGTCTTGCCGATCACAAGCTCTGTGGCCATACTGCTGGTTGCCACTGCAGCGCCGCAGCCAAAGGTCTTAAACTTGCAGTCTTTAATGATATGAGTCTCATCATCAATATCAAGAAAGATTCTCATAATATCTCCGCATTTTGCATTTCCCACTGTTCCAACGCCGCTGGCGTCCTCAATCTCTCCTACATTTCTCGGATTCTGAAAATGATCCATAACTTTTTCGCTGTACATAACTTATTTCCTCCTGCTATGTGATAATATCGTATTTTCTCTTTGTTCCTGTCAGCCTTCAGGGTTCAGATTACCTGAATACAGGCCTTTTATTTCTGTTTCTTTACAAAATCCTCATAAAGAGGTGACATATTTCTCAGATTCTGAACAATTTCTTTCAGCTTCTCAACTGTGTAATCCAGATCTTCTTTTGTTGTCTCTTCGCTGAGTGTCAGACGAAGGGAACCGTGGGCGATCTCATGAGGAAGTCCGATAGCCAGAAGCACATGGGACGGATCAAGAGATCCTGATGTACAGGCCGAACCGCTGGAACCGCAGATACCATAGCTGTCAAGCATCAGAAGCAGGGATTCACCCTCAATAAACTGAAAGCTTACATTTACATTGTTGGGAAGTCTCTTTACCGGATCTCCGTTCAGCTTCACGTAAGGAATCTCTGATGTCAGTCTGCTGATCAGATAATCTCTCAGTTCAATTTCCTTTGCTGTACGCTCAGCCATTGTGTTTACTGCCCGCTCTGCGGCAGCGCCGTATCCTACAATTCCCGGAACGTTTTCTGTACCTGCACGGCGTTTGCGCTCCTGGGCTCCTCCGTGTACAAAGGAGCGGATCTTTACGCCCTTGCGGATGTACAGAAATCCGATTCCCTTAGGTCCGTTGATCTTATGAGCGCTGGAGCTGAGCATATCAATATTGCATTCATCTACATCGATCGGAAGCTGTCCAAAGGCCTGAACCGCGTCTGTATGGAAAAGAATTCCATGTTCTCTTGCAATCATTCCGATTTCTTTGACAGGCTGAACGGAACCGATCTCATTATTTGCAAACATAATGGAAATCAGGATCGTTTCCGGGGTAATGGCTTTTTCCAGCTCCTCCAGACAGACGATTCCGTTTTCATCTACATCAAGGTAGGTGATCTTTGCGCCTCTTTTTTCCAGATATTCACATGTATGAAGAATAGCATGATGCTCGATCTTTGTTGTAATTATGTGATTACCTTTTGCTTTGTATGCTTCAAAAGCAGCCTTTAACGCCCAGTTGTCAGATTCGGAACCGCCTGCAGTAAAGTAGATTTCTTCCGGTTTTGCCTTCAGGACTCCTGCAATCTGCTCTCTGGCTTTTGTTACCGCCTCCTTGCTGTGGACTGCGAAATCATATACACTGGATGGATTTCCATAATATTCTGTAAAATATGGCAGCATTGCCTCAACAACTTCAGGAGCTGTCTTTGTTGTAGCTGCATTGTCAAGATAAATCAATTTATTCATAACCTCTGTCCTCCTGTAATAATAAACGATGTTATATTTTCTCTTCCTGTTTTTTTCTGCTCTCTTCTATTAACTGACCAAGCATCAGAGTATCTACTGCCTGGGTAATACTGTCATTGATCCGCTTCCAGACAAGCTTTGCCACACAGATATCCTTTGTCTCACAATTTTCCTCAGGGGATGTGCCCGGACACTGCGCTGCTTCCAGACCGCCTTCCAGAACCCTCAGAATATCGCCAACAGAAATCTCATCTGCCGGCCTTCCCAGACGATAGCCCCCACATGCGCCTCTGGTGCTTTCCACCAGTCCGGCTCGTTTCAGCTTTGCCATTAACTGCTCCAGATAACTGACTGAAATATTCTGTCTTCCGGCAATACTCTGAATGGAAACAGCTTCCTGTTCACTGTATACTCCCAGGTCAATCATAGCTCGAAGCCCGTATATTGCCCTTGTTGACAGCTTCATCTGCTCACCTCTTTTAATTCCCAGTATTTTTGTCGGATTTACTGTAATTACAGTAACAGATACTCTTCGTTCTGTCAAGGTTATTTTTTGCATATATTTACAAAAAGTTATCAGGATATAATTATGTCAAAACAGAATTTTATTAAGGGAACTTTTATCCTGACCTGTACAGGACTTGCCAGCAGGGTCATTGGCTTCTTTTATAGAATATTCCTGTCACATTCTATTGGTGCCCAGGGACTGGGACTGTATCAGCTTATGGTTCCTCTGCAGAACCTTGTACTTGCCCTTACCACCTCCGGCATACAGACTGCTCTGAACCGTCTGATTGCTTCTCAGACTGCCTTAAAGCATCACAGAGAAGCAAAAAATATCTTCTGTACAGGACTTCTTACCGCTTTCTCGCTTTCTGTGGGAGCTTCATGGATTCTGTATACAAATTCTGATTTTTTTGCCGGACAGATCCTGAAGCAGCCCCTGACAGAACCTCTGCTGCAGATTCTTTCCTTCAGTTTTCCTTTAAGCGCCATTCATTCATGTATCAACAGCTATTATTTTGCCAGAAAAAAAGCCGGAATCCCTTCCGGACTGCAGCTTCTGGAACAGCTTGTCCGGGTAGGCTCCTCCTTTCTGATCTGCCGTATCCTGATTTCTCAGAGCAGGCCGGTTACTGCTTCCATTGCCGCAGGAGGCGCCCTTATTTCAGAGCTTTTTGCCGCATCTGCCGGACTTCTGATGATTGCGGCAGAATTTTCCGGAGAACAGTATTCCTTTTTTCAGGCATCCCGTTTTACAGCAAGGCTCGGGGAAATTTGTCATACCTCTTTTCCTCTTACTCTGAACCGGGTGCTTCTGACGCTGCTTGGAAGTATTGAAGTAGTCCTGATACCCCAGAGGCTTCAGCTTTATGGCCTGTCCCCTTCAGATTCTCTCGGCATTTACGGAGTGTTTACAGGAATGGCTCTCCCTCTGATTCTTTTTCCATCCACTGTTACAAATTCCGCCTCTGTTATGCTTATGCCATCTGTGGCAGAAATGCAGGCTCTTGGCTTCCGCAAAAGAATCCGCCATATTACAGGAAAGGCATGTACCGGCTGCATACTTCTCGGAGCCTTTTGCGCAGCAGGATTTTTTCTTTTCGGTCCTTTTCTTGGCAATTTTCTTTTTCACAGTCCCACTGCAGGAGTTTACATCCGCACCATGGCCTTTATCTGTCCTTTTCTGTATATGAATACTGCTCTGGTCAGCATCCTTCACGGTCTGGGAAAAAATGTCCGAAGCCTGCTCCACAATGCCGCCGGGATCCTGGTAAGGATTTCTTTTGTACTTTTTGCTGTCCCTGCAATGGGAATCCGCGGCTACCTGTACGGGATCCTTATAAGCGAAATCCTTTTAAGCTTCCTTCACATTACCGCTCTGTACCGTTGTGAATAACCGTCCCTGTTAATATTCACTCTGTTCACAAACAGTACCCTGTAAACAGTTACTGTTCCCTCCGTTCACGCAGCATCTGAACGGTAACTCCCGCATCAGGTTTTATCCCTTCTGTGAGCTTCTCTATCGACAACAGATGAAGAATCGTATATAATACTGTCGAGGAGGAACAATTATTATGAGCTTTTCATTTATCAAAAAATTACCAACACCGGAGGACATCCGGAATGAATATCCGGTAGACTCTGCTATTCAGACCTTAAAAGAAAAAAGGGACCAGGAAATACGGGACGTATTTACCGGAAAATCCGACAAATTTCTTGCCATTATCGGTCCCTGCTCCGCAGATAATGAAGATGCTGTATGCGATTATCTTCTGCGCCTGCGTAAGGTTCAGGACAAAATTTCAGACAAAGTTCTGATCATCCCGAGAGTTTACACAAACAAGCCGCGTACCACCGGAGAAGGCTATAAAGGAATGGTCCATCAGCCGGATCCGGAAAAGAAACCCAATATGCTAGCCGGACTGGTGGCTATCCGAAAAATGCATATCCGCGCCATTCAGGAAAGCGGTTTTACCTGCGCAGACGAAATGCTTTATCCGGAAAATTACCGTTATCTTTCCGACCTGCTTTCCTACGTTGCAGTAGGCGCCCGCTCTGTTGAGGATCAGCAGCACCGCCTGACCGTCAGCGGCATGGACGTTCCTGCAGGGATGAAAAATCCTACCAGCGGTGATTTCAGTGTAATGCTCAATTCCGTTACTGCCGCTCAGGGCTCCCACCGTTTCATTTACAGAAGCTGGGAAGTAGAAACCACAGGAAATCCTCTTGCACACACTATTTTAAGAGGCGCGGTAAACAAACATGGAGAGGCAATTCCCAATTACCATTACGAGGATCTTCGGCTTCTCTGGGAAAAATATCAGGAAAAGAACCTGCAGAACCCTGCAGTGATCATTGATACCAACCACTCCAACTCCAATAAACAGTATGAGCAGCAGATTCGTATTGCCAAAGAAGTCCTTCACAGCCGTCTTGTAGATCCTGAGTTAAAAACGCTGGTAAAAGGACTGATGATCGAAAGCTATATTGAATCCGGAAATCAGAAGATCGGAGGAGATCATATTTACGGAAAATCCATTACAGATCCCTGTCTTGGATGGGAAGATACAGAGAAGCTTCTGTATACGATCGCAGAAATGTGCTGATTAACTCCTGATATGTTTTATATCTTTTAAATGTCCGAACAACCTTACTTTACAGGCTTATTCGGGCATTTTTCTTTTGAACAAAAAATCAAACTATTTGCCGAAAAACAGATATTCTGTTTTCTGGCAAAACAATCTGACTGGAGGTACTGAAAATGACAGATATTTACTATATCGAAGATGATGAAAATATTGCATGCTCTGTAAAAGAATATCTTGAACAGCATAACTGCAAAATAATTACTTTTTCTACAGTAGCTCTTGCAAAATCAGCAATGCTGCAATCTCTCCCTGATATTGTTCTGCTGGATTGGAATATGCCTGACGGACAGGGAAGTGAGCTTTGCAGATGGATCCGGAGTCACTGGGAGCATCTCCCGGTTATTTTCCTGACAGTCCGCAGCGATTCTCATGATATTGTAGCTGGTTTAGGTTATGGAGCAGATGATTATGTGGTAAAACCATTTGAATTGAATGTGCTATATTCTCGCATTCTTGCTTTGCTTCGGCGAACAGGGCAAACTAACAATTCACGTCTGTCCTGTGATAACCTTTTGTTAGACAAAGAAAAAATGACTGTTTTCTGCAATCAGAGGGAAGTTATATTAAGCCAGCCAGAATATCAGTTACTTTTGCTTTTAATGGAAAATAAAGGGAAAACCTTAACCAGAGGCCAATTACTTGAATTCATATGGGACAGTAATGGGATTTATGTAAATGACAACACACTGACAGTTACAATGAAACGTCTTCGTGAAAAATTGAATAATCCTGGCTGTCTGAAAACTGTCCGCAGCTTTGGTTATCGTATGGAGGACACTGTATGACAGAAAGAAAAAAACAATTTCTGGCTTTTGGTCTTCCAATTATATTCTGTCTTACAGGAATCATACTTATATCAGTATTTGGATTGAATCTGTATCAGAAATCTGCATTTGAACACCTCTCAAAATTTTGTGAACTTCTTATACAAAATAATCCTGAGGCAGAACAACAGATTCTTTCCTCTGTGAAAGAGTACCTGGTCTCCCCCAGAGAACATTCCAATGAAACTTTCTTTTTAACCCGATATGGATATAAAAGTACTCAGTTTTATAATGGAACAGTCACAAATTTCTTTATCCTTTCCTCAATTATATTTGTAATGATTTCCGGCTGCTTCCTGTTTTCTTTATGGTGGATGAACCGGAGAAAAAAACTGCGGATATCAGAGTTAACAGACTATCTGGAACGGATCAATATCGGGAAAGAAAAAATAGTCATTCATACTAAAGAGGATGAATTTTCCTGTTTACAGGATGAAATATATAAAACAGTAACAGAGCTTATTTATACAAAAGAGGCAGCATTAAAATCAAAAAACAATTTTGCAGATAATCTTGCCAATATTGCTCATCAGCTAAAAACACCTGTTACAGCCGCATCTCTTTCCCTGCAGCTTATTCAAAACGAAATGCCGAATGTACGGACAAAACAAATAAAAAAGCAACTGGAACGATTAAGTGTATTAGAAGAAGCACTGCTTACTTTGTCCAAAATAGATGCCGGCACTTTACCATTTAAATATTCAAAAGTTGATATTTATACCGCTCTTACTCTTGCAGCAGATAATTTAAGTGATTTTCTGCAAAAAGAAGGTATATCTATATCAATTCCAGATAAAGGCTGTGTTGAGATTATCGGCGATATGGAATGGACTATGGAAGCATTTCTGAACCTTCTAAAAAACTGTATAGAACATTCCACTCAAAATGGAACCATATATTGTGATTACTCCACTAATCCTATATATTCAGAGATTTTAATATGGGATGAAGGAGAGGGCTTTTATCCCGATGATATCCCCCATCTTTTTGAACGATTTTATCGCGGAATAAATGCATCTTCTAATGAAATCGGTATTGGTCTTGCATTAGCGAAATCTATCTTTGAATTACAGAACGGAAATATAACTGCCCGCAATCTTCCAGATGGAGGAGCCTGCTTCGAAATCCGTATTTACAGTCACTGAAATGTCATTTTTCTTTGTTATACTAAAAAGCAACAAGGAATTTTCTTCTAACGGAAAGGAGCATCTGGCATGAAAATCTTAAAATGTGAATGTATTGGAAAAATATATGGTTCTGGTGCTAATCAGGTCCGGGCTCTGGATAAAGTTAATTTATCAGTTGAAAAAGGTGAATTTGTTGTAATTATAGGGGCCTCCGGTTCAGGGAAGTCTACGCTCCTGCATATTCTGGGAAGTGTAGAAAAGCCTACTAAGGGGAAAGTTCTCGTAGACGGTATTGATATTTCTTCTATGAGCCGGACACAGGCAGCAATTTTTCGCCGCAGGAAGGTTGGGCTGGTTTATCAGTTCTATAACCTGATTCCAACCCTTACCATCCAGAAAAATATTTTAATGCCTCTTTTACTGGATAAGAAAAAAGTAAATCAGGAATATTTTGAGCAAATAGTAAATTCGTTAGGGATTTCAGACAAACTAGATTTTCTTCCAAGTCAGCTATCAGGCGGGCAGCAGCAGAGAGCTGCAATCGCCAGAGCATTGATTTACCGTCCTGCTCTCCTTTTAGCAGACGAACCCACAGGAAATCTTGATCAAAAAAATTCCAAAGAAATTATTGATATGCTCAAATTATCAAATCGTAATCTCAATCAGACAATTTTGCTGATTACCCATGATGAGAAAATCGCATTGGAAGCAGATCGCATAATAACCTTAGAAGACGGAAAAATCATCAGTGACAGGAGAGGACGGTGTGTATAATGTGGAAAGATTTTTCAGCTGGCTTTATTAAAAAGAATAAAGCCTCCAGCATATCCATTGTTACAGCAGCTTTTATCTCTGCTCTGTTTTTATCACTGATATGCAGCCTGTTTTACAACTTCTGGATTTACGAAATTGAACAGATCACAATAGATGAGGGCAGCTGGCAGGGAAGAATTTCCGGGATAGATGAATCAGATTTATCTATAATAAAAAATTTTTCAAATGTAAAAAAAGCTGAAATCAATAATACGTTATCAACAGAAAAAACTATTGTCGCTGATGTCTGGTTCCAAAATATAAGAACTGTCTATAAAGATATGCCATTGATAACCGAAAAGTTAAATCTTGACAGTACTGCCGCCTCTTATCATGAACTGCTGTTGTCAAGATACATGGTACACAATCCTCAGGATAATAGTCCGCCGCTTTTAATGGCCTTTTTTATTGCCTTATTACTTGTGGTATCTGTTTCTTTAATCCTGATTATACATAACTCTTTTGCAGTTTCTATGTATGCAAGACTCCATCAATTTGGAATATTGTCCAGTATCGGAGCCACGCCAAGGCAGATTTTTACCTGCCTCCTGCAGGAAGCTGCAATGCTCTGTATCCTTCCAATTTTAACGGGCAGTTTGCTTGGAATCGCAGGCAGTGCTTTGACAATAAAAATTATAAATTTTTTTGCACAGGAAATAGCAGGGCGACATAATGCCGTTTTTCAATATCACCCTGTTGTGTTTATGGCAACTATTTTTGTGTCAGTTTTAACTGTATTTATTTCTGCCTGCTTACCTGCAAAAAAATTAATTAAACTGACTCCTCTTCAGGCATTGCAGGGCACAGATGAACTACACTTAAAAAAGAAAAAGCATTCCTGCTTATTATGCAGGATATTTGGAATAGAAGGAGAATTGGCTGCCAATGCACTGAAAGCACAGAGTAAAGCGCTTCGTACTTCTCACCTTTCTCTTACCCTTTCTTTCTTAAGTTTTACTATAATGCTTTGCTTTTTCACTCTAGCAGATATCAGTACAAATTATACTTATTTTGAAAGGTATCAGGATGCCTGGGATATAATGGTAACCCTGAAAAACACTGATATTTCTGAGTTTCGTCAGGGAGAAGAGCTTAGAAATCTGCCAAATGTCAGAAACAGTCTTGTATACCAAAAAGCAATAGCTGAATGTTCCATACCGGAGACAGAAATCAGTGATGAGTTAATACATTTAGGAGGCCCGGAGGCTGTCACAGATAATTCTATAAATACAGAAAAATGCAGCTACTCTGTAAAAGCGCCAATCATCATTATAGATGATAAAAGCTTTGAGGAATATTGCAGACAATTAAATATTGTACCAAGGCTGGACGGAAGTATTGTGCTTAATCGTATTTGGGACAGCTTAAACAGCAATTTTCGCTATAAAAAATATATTCCTTTTATAAAAAATCAGCAAAGAACCATCACCCTGCAAAACATTGAAAATACTGAAATATCAACAGATATTCCGGTTCTTGCTTATACACAGGAGCCTATGACATTAAGAGAAGAATATGAGGATTATACATTAGTTCAATTTATTCCTTTATCACTGTGGAAGCAAATATCAGGAGTAATTGGTCATACTGAACCAGAGACATATATACGAGTACTCGGACCAGAAAAAGTAACGCTTCCCAAACTAAATGAATTACAAAGTGAAATTTTACGGACACTGTCTCAGAAAGATAACATTTTAATCGAAAATCGTATTCAGGAAAAAATATCTGATGCTACAATGAAAAAAGGAATGATTCTGGTGTTAGGCTCGTTATGCGTTTTACTGGCCGCTATTGGCCTTTCCAACATTTTTTCCAACACTCTGGGTTTTTTAAGACAGAGAAAACGAGAATTTACCAGATATGCTTCAATAGGAATGTCTCCAAAAAGTATGAAAAAAATGTTTGCTATTGAAGTATTAGTGATTGCAGGACGCCCTCTTGCCATTACAGTTCCCTTGACCATAATTATAGTCGGTTTTATGATCACTGCAAGCTACTTAAATCCAGTAGAATTTTTGAAAAAGGCACCATTTATTCCTGTTTTAATATTCTTTTTATTCGTGTTCGCGCTTGTTAGTCTGGCTTACTATATAGGCGGAAAGAAACTTCTCAAAAGTGATTTGATTGATATTTTACAAAATGATACTATGATTTAACCTATAAAAAGCCTTATTGTGATTGAAAGCACACCCCGGCATTCAGCTTCTGGGGTGTGCTTTCATATAAACATCTCTCATTTTTACAGTATCCAGCCCCAGATACATCTGAGTGGATGAAATGTCCGAATGACCAAGCATTTCCTGAACACTTTTTATATCTGCTCCATTCTGCAGCATGTGGACTGCAAATGAATGCCGAAGCGTATGAGGAGTAATATCCTTGTGGATTCCGGCATTCTCCGCATATCCCTTAAGCACCTTCCAGAACCCCTGCCTGCTCATGGGCTTTCCGGAGCAGTTTGTAAAAAGAGCTGTTTCTCTTTGATTTTTCACAAAAAAATCTCTTGCCTCATCCATATATCTCTGCAGCATGTCACGGCTGACATTCCCAATGGGAATCACCCGCTCCTTTCCGTTGTCATGGCAGATCACATATCCGAAGCTTAAATTCACATCCTCTGTTTTAAGAGCCAGAAGCTCGCTGACACGCATTCCGGTAGCATAGAGAAGCTCCATCATAGCTTTATCCCTGATTCCCTTGCCTGTATGGGGATTAGGCTGACTGAGAAGCCTGTCTACTTCCTGTACAGTCAGAATTTCCGGCATTTTCTTTTCTATTCTGGGTGCTCTTAAATTCTCAGACGGGTCCTCAGAAACCACGCCTTTTTTTAACAGATAATGAAACAGAGCTCTGATAGATGCAATATTTCTGGATATGGTAGAAGATGCAAAGTCTGCGCTCTGCATTTCACTTACATAAGCCTTCAGATCTGATTCTGTCACTTCGTCCGCATGAGCGATTCCCTGTTTCTCAAAATATACAGCCATTTTTTTCAGATCCCTCTGATAGGAAACCTCTGTGTTTCCAGAAGTATTTTTTTCATTGTGAAGATATTCAATAAAATCATTGATAAGCTTTTCCATTTTTATCTCCGCCGTCCATTCCGCATTTGAATTACTGTTCATTACGCCCAGATCATAAGTAGTGTATCATACATTATACACTGGTTTTTCTTAAAATCAAAGCACTTTTCACTCATCATTATTTCAGTATCG